>OAZY01001009.1_pt1 | contig 12142 bp, 8 predicted proteins | sample 1494931 | NCBI WGS metagenome assembly OAZY01 (sample SAMEA2579921, study PRJEB22360) | human gut metagenome | biome: human gut; feature: human-associated habitat; material: faeces | place: Denmark | collected 2008/2010 | reverse complement strand
CTCGCGACCTCAACCTTGGCAAGGTTGCGCTCTACCAACTGAGCTACTCCCGCACTGAGAAAATTAATTTTAATGAAAACCCAAAATAAGTCAAGACAGCCCGTCAGAGCGATTCAACATATAAATGGGAGCGGGTTATCACCTATATTTAGGCTGCCGGACAAAAAAAATCGGGACCCTCCGAAGAGAATCCCGATTTCGCACTAACTATCTATTCAGGCAAAGCTGATTAGAAGATGCTGATCGCGAGGAAGCCCAGAGCAACCGAGAAGACGATCGCGAGGACACCCGGGATGAAGAAGGCGTGGTTGAACACCCACTTGCCGATGCGGGTCGTGCCGGTGTCGTCCATCTGGACCGCGCCCAGAAGGGTCGGATAGGTCGGCAGAACGAACAGAGCAGACACAGCAGCGAACGAAGCGACGAGCATGCCGGAATCGCCAGGGTTGGCGGCGGTGATACCGAGCGCAGCAACGATGGCCGGGGTGATGGCCTTAGCGGTAGCCGCCTGCGAGTACAGGAGCATGGCCGCGAAGAAGAACACGACAGCAAGCAGAGCCGGATAGGCAACAACGGTGTCAGCAGCAAACGTCTTGATTTCAGCCGTGTGGCCGGACACAAACGTGTCGCCGAGCCAGGCAACGCCGAGCACGCAGACGCAGGCAACCATACCGGACTTGAAGACCGAGCTTTCAGAGGCGATGTCAGAGATGTCAACCTTGCAGCAAATCGTGATGAGCGTTGCAACGAGGAGCATCAGGGACATGATGGCGGCGTCACGAGGAACGATGACGGGGCTGATCAGACCGATGGCCGGCGAAATAGCGGACGCATAGAGCACCACGAAGAGCACGCCGATCAGGAAGATGCCGACGGAGCGCTTGGCAAAAGGCTTGAGTTCCGTGTGAGCGGCACCCTGACCAATCTTGACGAGACCCTTGGCAAGACGTTCCTTGTAGACCGGATCGCTTTCCAGATCCATGTTCTGGATCTTCGTCATGACGAAGGCCGTCAGCATGCAGCCGGCAAACGTGGTAACGAGCCAAATGCCGATCAGAGCCGGGTAGGACCAGCCGAACGGTTCAAGCACGCCGGACATGTAAATCACGGCGGCGGAAACCGGGGAAGCGGTAATGGCGATCTGCGAAGCCACGACGGCGATCGAGAGCGGGCAGCAGGGACGAATCTTCTGTTCCTTAGCGACTTCAACGATAACCGGAATCATCGAGAAGGCCGTATGACCCGTACCGGCGAAAATCGTCAGCACATAGGTCACGACAGGAGCGAGGTAGTTGATGTACTTCGGGTTGCTGCGCAGGATGCGTTCAGCAATCTGAACAAGATAGTCCAGACCGCCGGCGAGCTGCATCGCCGAAATAGCTGCGATCACCGATGCGATGATCAGAATCACGTCCCAAGGAATGTTGCCCGGCTTCATACCGAGAATCAGACCAAGTACGAGAACGCCGGCGCCGCCAGCATAACCGATGCCGATGCCGCCCAAGCGAACACCGAGGAAGATCGCGCCCAAAAGGACGATGATCTGGAGAATGAGCATGATATCCATAATGCCTCCAGGCATGGATGAGAAACCCCGTCTGCCGCTGCTTCATTAATTGGCTCTATTGGCTGCTGCAGCTTGCATCAGAGGAGCGGAGACTGTCTGTCCTCGATCCTTTTACGGATATCTGAGTACCTGAGAATCCCGCTTTGGTGGTATTTGAACCTGCGGCCGTTCCGCCAGGAGCGGCCGCAGTGTTCTATTTCCGGATCTTGCGCCCGGACGTCACCCGATTACTGTTCGAACTTCGGGTTGATCAGGTTGTCGTGCGTGAAGACCTTGTCCCACTGTTCCTGCGTGAGCATCTTCTTTTCGTCGACGATGAGTTCATGCAGGGACTTGCCGGTGAGGAAGCCTTCGCGAGCGATGTTCGCGCAGGGCTTGTAGCCGAAGTGGGGCTTGAGAACCGTGATGATGCCGAGCGAGCCCATCACGAGGTCTTCGCAGTGCTTGGCGTTGACGACGATGCCGTCAATGCACTTTTCACGCAGAGCGTTGCAGGAGTTCGTCAGAACCTTCATCTGCATGTACAGAGCGAAGGAGATGACCGGTTCCATCACGTTCAGTTCAAGCTGGCCGGCGGAGGCGGCAAGCATGACGGAGGTGTCGAGACCGATGGCGAGGAACGCAGCCTGATTCGTCACTTCCGGGATAACCGGATTGACCTTGCCCGGCATGATCGAGCTGCCCGGCTGGAGCTGGGGCAGAACGATTTCGCCAAGGCCGGTACGCGGGCCGGAGGCCAGGAGACGCAGGTCATTGCAGACCTTCGTGAGCTTGACGGCGAGGCTCTTGCAGGCCGACGAGAGGGCGACATAGGCGCCGCAGTCGGACGTGGCGGCGATCAGGTCGTCGCTGTTGACGAACGGGATGCCCGTCAGTTCGGCGAGGCGCTTGACAGCCTTGGCCGGGTATTCCGGATGGCAGGTAACCGTCGTGCCGATGGCGGTGGCGCCGAGGTTCACGACCTTGAGGTGTTCCTGAGCTTCACGGATCGTCTTGATTTCGTCGCCGATCGTGGTGCCCCAGCCGTGGAATTCCTGAGCGAAGGACATCGGAACGGCATCCTGCAGGTGGGTACGGCCCATCTTAAGGACATCCTTCGTCTTTTCAGCCTGCTTGTAGAAGCTGGCGACGAGGTCTTCAACGGCCTTCACGAGGACGTTGGAGCGAAGGATCAGCGAGAGGTGAAGAGCCGTCGGATACGTGTCGTTCGTCGACTGGCCGAAGTTGGCGTGGTCGTTCGGGGAGACCTTCTTGTCGCCCTTTGCGAGGCCGAGGTGTTCGCAAGCGAGGTTGCAGATAACTTCGTTGCAGTTCATGTTCGTGGACGTGCCGGCACCACCCTGGAGCCAGTCCGTAACGAACTGATCGTTGTACTTGCCGGCGATGAGCTGGTCGCAGGCCCACACGAGCGCATCGGCAACATCAGCCGGGATCGTGCCGAGTTCCTTGTTCGTGAGCGCAGCGGCCTTCTTCACATAAGCGAAGGCGATGGCAAAGAACGGTTCCTGCGACATCGGCATTTCCGTGATGTGGAAATTCTGCTTGCCGCGCATCGTCTGGACGCCGTAGTAGACGTCATCAGGGATCTCGAGGGAACCAAGGAAGTCGTTTTCAATACGGGACATGTATATGCTCCTCAATATGTCCTAAGCGAGATTTCTGCGTTTGGGTCCGCTTTCATCCGCTTTGTGTTGAACCTTTGGATTCAGTCGAATTTCTACGTAGAAACTCGTTGGTCCACCGAATCAAAAGGTGTTTTCTTTCGGGTCCGAGCTCTTCTAAGCTAAGGGAATCTGCTTATCAGAGCTCGGGCACCTACCGAATAACTAAATATTACTGCGTAATCGGCTTGATGGGAATAGATTTCTTCTGCGTCGGCAGGACCTTATCGTAATTCCCCATACCCTGCTCAGCCATCTTGCGGCGGATGAAGGCGATCTGGGTCTTAAGGGGCAGATCCTTCGGGCAGAAGTCATGGCAGGCGAGCAGCGACATGCAGCCGAACACGCCGGACTCGTCACCGACCACTTCGTAGTAGTCAGCGTCGTTGCGTTCGTCGCGCGGGTCAAGGCGGAAGCGGGCAATCTTATTGATGCCCACGGCACCGATGAAGTCCGGACGGACACGAACCGTACCGCAGCCGGCGATGCAGCAGCCGCATTCCACGCAGCGGTCGAGAACGTAGATGTCTTCGGCGAGCTGCGGGTCCATCGGCACTTCCTTCTTGCGAAGGTCGATTTCTTCGTTCTTCATGTGAACCCACGTTTCCATGCGTTCGGACATGTTGCGCATCCATTTGCCGGTGTTGACCGAAAGGTCGCCGATGAGTTCGAACGCAGGCAAGGGGGCGAGCGTGAATTCCGTCGGCAGATCCTTGGTAAGCGTACGGCAGGCGAGGCCGGGCTTGCCGTTGATCAGCATGGCGCAGCTGCCGCAAATACCAGCGCGGCAAACGAAGTCGAACTGCAGGGTCGGATCCTGCTCGTTGCGCAGATCGTTGAGCGCAATGAAGAGCGTCATCGAGTCCGATTCCTGGAGCTCGTACGTCTGCATGTGCGGAACGCTGTCAGGATCCTGCGGGTTGTAGCGCAGGATGCTGATCTTGAGCATGCGGTGCTGCTTCTTGGCAGCGGGAGCGGCCGGGGCGGCGGGAGCCGCCGGGGTCTTCTGAGCTTCTTGGGTCATTTTTGTTACCAGCTCCAAATTAGTCGTTCAGCGGTTCGTCGATGCGTTCGTTGCGGCCCAGCAGACGCTTGGGCAGCAGGTGCTGATACGGCATGATTGCGTCCTGAATGGCCCAGCGATCCTTGCCTTCGGCTTCCATCTTCTGACGGATAGCATCAACTTCAGCCTGACGCTTGGCAGATTCGGGGTTCTCGATGTAGTTCTTCACGCCGTAGCCGCGGAAGCCCGGGGGAAGTTCCATCTTGCTGATGTCGAGCGGCTGATACGAAAGGGTCGGCAGCGTATCACCGTCCTTCCAGGTCGCAATCGTGCGGTTGAGCCACTTGACGTCATCGCGAACAGAGAAGTCTTCGCGGTAGTGAGCGCCGCGGGATTCCTGACGATTGAGAGCGCCGTAGGCGACCGTCAAAGCGACGCGCAGCATCGAGCGGGTGCGGTAGGCATAGACGAGTTCGGGGTTGTTGCCCACGACGTCCTTGACCGGGATGTTGAAGGAGCGCTTGTAGAGCTCTTCGAGTTCCGTCACCGCTTCTTCCATATCCTTGCCGCGGCGGAAGATGCCGATCTTGGTCGTCATCACTTCCTGCATGCGGGTGCGCAGCTTGACGGCGTCTTCATTGCCGGTGCACTTAATGAAGCCGTTGAGTTCGTTCTGAACCTTGGCGAGCGACTCGTAAATGATCGAGGTCGGGATGTCGATGCCGTTTTCAGGCTTTTCGCAGAAGTCGGCGATGAATTCACCGACGATCATGCCGGCGACGACGGTTTCAGCAACCGAGTTGCCGCCGAGGCGGTTGAAGCCGTGCATATCCCAGCAGGCGGCTTCGCCGGCAGCGAAGAGGCCCTTGAGCTGCGGAGATTCGCCGGTCGGGTTCGTGCGGACGCCGCCCATCGTGTAGTGCTGGGCCGGACGAACCGGAATCCATTCCTTCGTCGGGTCAACGCCGAGGAAGTAGTGGCAGATTTCGTAAACTTCACGAAGCTTATGCTTGATGTGATGTTCGCCAAGCAGCGTGATGTCGAGCCAGAGGTGTTCGCCGTACTTGGTCTTGACGCCCTTGCCCATGGCAATGCGTTCTTCCATGCGGCGGGAAACCACGTCGCGGGAGGCGAGTTCCTTCTTTTCCGGTTCCACGTCCGGCATGAAGCGGTAGCCGTCAACGTCGCGGAGCAGACCGCCGTCACCGCGGCAGCCTTCCGTCACCAGAATACCGGCCGGGAAGATGCCCGTCGGGTGGAACTGAATGGCTTCCATGTTCGAAAGCGAGGCAACGCCGGTGGTGAGCGCCAGGTCGTAACCCACGCCGTCGCAAATGACCGCGTTCGTCGTAACGCGGTAGATACGGCCGGCACCGCCGGTGGCGATGGCCGTGGCCTTGGCCACGTAGGCCATCAGTTCGCCCGTGATCAGGTCGCGGACGATGGCGCCGTAGCAGCGCTTGCCGTCGTGAATGAGACGAAGCGCTTCAACGCGTTCGATCACCGGAACCTTTTCTGCGATGAGGCGGTCGGACACCACGTTGAGCATGGCGTGGCCGGTACAGTCGGAGACGTAGCAGGTACGCCACTTCTTCGTGCCGCCGAAGTCGCGCTGATTGGCGAGACCCGCAGCTTCCTTGCGTTCGGTAATCGTGACCTTTTCACCGTTGATGATCACCTGACGGTCGCCCGGGGTGATGCGGCTCCAGGGACAGCCCCAGGCGGCGAGTTCGCGCACAGCCTTGGGCGAGGTGTTCACAAACATGCGGACGACTTCCTGATCAGCGCCCCAGTCCGAACCGCGGACCGTATCGCCGAAGTGGACGTCTTCATTGTCGCCCAAGCCTTTGATCACGTTGCCGAGCGATGCCTGCATACCGCCCTGAGCAGCCTTGGAGTGGCTGCGCTTCGGCGGAACGAGGGAAAGGACGATCGAGTCGTGACCGCGGCGCTTGGCAGCAACAGCCATGCGGAGTCCAGCAAGGCCGCCGCCGATGACCAGCACGTCGGTGTAAATGATTTTCATGAGTTTTTCCTCGGAAATCCCGCCTATTAGGCGGGAGGATCGGAACGCAGCTCCTGTCTGCGCATCCGCCCAGTCTTCTAAGAAGCCCTGCGTCTGCCTTCTTTTGAGGCCGTCCGCAGAACCGCTCCGGCTTTTTGAGCCTATTCCCGTTGGTTTTCGCCGCCGCCGCATTTGCCCTCGTTCGTCTGAACGGAGCTTCTGTATTGGAAGCGGGGAAAACTTCCTATACAGGTCTTAAAGCGCATTGTCGACGTTCCGTTTCTGGGACTCGCACCCAAGGAGGACATCAAAGCCCGAGGCATCATGATGAAGCCCCGCGGCTAGAACCCGGAAGACGCTTAGGGAGGAATGAAAACATCTGCGCCCAATTCACCTGAGTCGCTGTTCTCCTTCGAGCGGCTCAGTCAAACTCAAGGCATCCGAAGCCATTCCTGACGGCGTTTCTGCGGCAACCCTTTCTTTTTCCGCCGAACGGATCCTGAACGGTCTGCGCGAAGCTGTTGGGTCTCTAAGATCTTCTACCTAGAAGTCTAACAACCTGTCGCATCTGGGAACACTGTGTTTTACGTTCAGACTGCGTTAATTGCTTATTCCAACGCAAAGAACCCGTGGATTCCCCTTGGCCTTCCGATCTATTTCTAACGGATAAGTATTGAGTCGTCAGCGCGCAGTTTAGCCGTCGACCTATCCCTAGAAATATTCGTATAAACCCCTAGTAAAGCTTGGCATTTAAAGCCATCCCTCTCTGCGGGAGAATACCGAAATATTCTGATTTATTCCTTTTATTTCATATAAATATTAAAATTATGACGACTCTGATACAGGCAGGAGCGGTCTACAGCATCGATACTCGTTTATAGGTAGGTATTTACGTTAATATCACCTCAGCATTACTCACCGAACAGTTTGTTCGGTTTTTCTTTACGAATATAAGTCTTTTTACCTATATTTATTCAAATTTCAATTCTAATTCAATATCAATAAATTATTTTTAGGAATACATTTTATAAATCTCTTCGGAAAACCCTAACGAGATATGCCTTTCGACATTTCGCTTAGATCGCATCATGGGTCATAAATAGTTTGAGCTTAACAACATTCATAACCAGGACCTCTATTAACTCCCCAAAATCGATAGAATCAAGCATCAGAACTTTTTTCCAGGTGCTCTCGAAAGCACTCATAAGAGGAGAATTCAAATGGCCAACCGTATCGTTCAGACGGATTACGCTCCCGCCGCCATTGGCCCGTACAGCCAGGGCGCCTTCACGCAGATTGCGCTTTACTGCTCGGGGCAGCTCGGCATTGATCCGGCCACGGGGAAATTGGCTGACGGCATTGAAGAACAAGCGGTGCAGGCCTTCAAGAATCTGCGTGCAGTCATCACGGAAGCCGGCCTCACAATGGCCGATATCGTCAAAATAACAATCTTCCTGACCGACATGGCCAATTTCGACGCCGTCAACAAAGCCATGAAAACCTTTGTGCCGGCGCCTTTCCCTGCCCGCTCCTGCATTGCTGTGGCGGCGCTCCCGAAGGGCGGCCTCGTTGAAATTGAGGCAATCGTCGACCGCATCGGTCAGCCCTTCTGAAAGTGAAGGCCCCCGCTCCCATGCAGCCGCATCCTCATGCCCGGCCAGCCGCCGAATCCTCTTCAGCCGTCTCTGTGCGCCGAGGAGGCTCTCGTCCAGCGGGCGAGATCAAGAGCGGCAAGCTTGACCCGCTGCCGGTGCGTCTCAAGCGCTTGGGACTTGTCTCTGACTGGGATTTCGTGCTGCATCTGCCGCTGCGCTATGAGGACGAAACCCGCATTGATCCGATCGGTCTCCTGCAGGTGGGGGAAACGGCTCAAATTCAGGGGGAAGTGGTGCGTTCGAGCACCATTTCAACGGCCCGCGGTCCGCAGCTCGTGGCTGAACTCGCTGACCAAACCGGAAGGGTGACGCTTCGCTTCATCCACTACTACCATCGGGACAACGCTGCGGGCTTTCGGCGAACCCCGTGCAGCCTATTCCGGCGGCCTTGAACTCATTCATCCCAAACTCAAGAAGCCCGTGGCCGGTGAAGAGGCGCTTCCTTCTTCCCTCACGCCGGTTTATTCGCTCGGCGAAGGGGTTCAGCAAACCTGGCTGAGAAAGCGCATCAACCGTGCGCTTCTCGATCTGATGGGGATGGATGATCCGTTGCCGGCGGAAGTTGCCGCAGCGCTGCAGCTCCCCGGCCTAAAAGCTTCGCTTGAGTACCTCCACCATCCGCCTGCCGATGCGCCCCACGAACCGCTGATGAACCGTACGGATCCGCACTGGCAGCGGCTTAAATTCGACGAGCTCCTCGCCCAGCAGATCACGCTTAAGCAACTGCGCGCAGCCGTGGGGCAGGAAAGTGCCCCAGCACTCACCGATTCGGCCGCAAAGCTCACGACTGCCTTTCTCAATGCGCTGCCCTTCGCGCTCACACGGGCCCAAGCGCGCGTGTGGGATGAAGTCGCGCACGATCTTGCCGAGCCTCGTCCCATGCACCGCTTGGTTCAGGGAGATGTCGGATGCGGCAAGACCGTCATTGCCGCTTTGGCGGCGCTTCGCGCGATTGAAGCCGGACGGCAGGCCGCCTTAATGGCGCCGACGGAAATTCTCGCCGACCAGCATTTGGAGAAAATCGCCCGCTGGCTTGAGCCGCTCGGCGTGAAAATCGCGCGCCTTACCGGCCGTCTCAAAGCCTCGGAAAAGGCCGCCGCGCTCGCCGCTGCCGCGTCCGGCGAGGCTCAGCTTGTTATCGGCACGCATGCGCTCATACAAGAGGGCGTTGCCTTCAAGGCACTCGGCCTCGCGATTGTCGACGAGCAGCATCGCTTCGGCGTTGAGCAGCGCTTAGCGCTCACGCGCCTCATGCCGGACGGACGGCGTCCGCATCTTCTGATGCTTTCCGCTACGCCCATTCCGCGCACGCTCGCCATGAGCTATTTCGCCGACATTGATGTATCCGTGATCGACGAACTCCCGCCAGGCCGAACACCCGTTGCCACCAAACTCGTTCGTCTGGACCGACGCGATGCCGTTCTCGCCGTTGTCAACGATACCGTCAGCAAGGGACGGCAGGTGTATTGGGTCTGCCCGCTGATTGAGGAAAGCGAAATACTGGACCTCACGCCTGCGTCGCGATGCGCCGAAGAACTTGCCGCCAGGCTTCCGCACGTTCGCGTGGGTCTCCTGCACGGCGCCATGAGCGCCGCTGAAAAGGAAGCGGTGATGTCGGACTTTGCCGCCGGGCGCATTGAGCTTTTAGTCGCCACAACGGTGATCGAGGTGGGGGTCGACGTGCCCAACGCCACGCTGATGATTATTGAGCATGCAGAGCGCTTCGGCCTTGCTCAGCTCCACCAGCTTCGAGGACGCGTCGGCCGCGGCGGCGGGGCTGCCGCCTGTGTGCTGCTTTTTGACGGCAATCTTTCCGAAACGGGCAAAGAACGCCTGAAAATCATCCGAGAAAGCAATGACGGCTTTGAAATTGCCCGGCGCGACCTTGAGCTGCGCGGTCCGGGGGAATTTCTCGGCGAACAGCAGTCCGGCATGCCGATGCTTCAGTTTGCCGATCTGGATTCCGACGCTGAGCTCCTTGAGACAGCTTCACGCACGGCCGACCTGATGCTCAAGCAATACCCCGAACAAGCCGCGCGCCACGCCGCAAGGTGGTTTTCCGCTAAAGCGGAGCTCTTAAAAGCCTGAGCGCGGCTGATTAGATACTGATTTTTAAACACCTTCCCAACATTTCCATCATGACACTCACTGAACTGAAATACGTTATCGCTGTCGCGCGGGAACGGCACTTCGGCCGCGCTGCAGAAAGCTGCTGCGTGAGCCAGCCTTCTCTTTCGGTAGCCATCAAAAAGCTCGAAGAAGAACTTGGCGTCACGCTCTTCGAACGTCGTTCGAACGACATTGCCGTCACGCCCATCGGCTCTCAAGTGATTGCTCAAGCCCAGAAGGTGCTCGAAGAAAGCCGCCGCATCATTGACATTGCCCACAGCGGCCAGGATCCGCTCTCGGGACCGCTGCGCCTCGGCGTGATTTATACGATTGCGCCCTATCTTCTGCCTGAGCTCATCAGTGCGATGACCGTTGCCACGCCCAAAATGCCGCTCTTCCTTGAAGAGAACTTCACTTCTGAGCTGCTCAACAAACTTCGCTCGGGGCAGATTGATGTGGCCGTCACCGCCAACACGCTCTCCGACACAGGCTTCATGACCCAAGAGATCTATGAAGAGAACATGGTCGTAGCCGTACCCGCGCATCACCCTTGGGTGAACCGCTCCTATGTCGGGCCCGATGAGCTCAAAGACCAGACGATGCTTCTGCTCGGCACCGGCCACTGCTTCCGTGATCAAATTCTCGGCATCTGCCCCACCATGGCGCGCTTCCAGGCTTCGGCCTCCACTGTGCAGCGCACCGTTGAAGGCTCTAGTCTGCAGACGATCTGCCACATGGTCGCTCAAGGGCTGGGCATCACCGTGCTGCCGTCGTCGGCTGTGCCCTATCTTGCGGGGCTTTCCAACACTGTGAAGATCATTCCGTTCAAAAATCCCACGCCGACGCGCCGCGTTGTGCTCGTCTGGCGCAAGAGCTTCACCCGCATGGCGGCGGTGGAAGCGCTGCGCGAGCAGATGAAAAAGCTTCGCCTGAATGGCTGCGTGCCGCTTAACGAACCTGCACTTTTGCGCTGATCTCGACGGCTTCGAGCACTCAAACCAAGGAATCCGCCATGACCGATGACCAGCAGCCGGCCCCCGGCGCAGCAGAACGCAGAAGGAGCGTTGCTCGATCTGCTGCCGCCAAGCGAGCGCGCGGCGATTTCGTCGCTCAAATTCCCAAACGGTTTTCAGAAGGCTTCACAGAACGCATCGACCTCATCATTCGGATCGTTTTTATGGTCGTGGTAGCCGTCGGCTGCTACCTAGTGCTCGAACCGTTCCTGACAGCCATTCTGATTGCTGCCGTACTTGCAGTCGTAACCTGGCCGGTTTTCAAAAAACTGCGCAGCGGCATGCGGCAGTCCTCTACCGCCGCGGCTTCGGTGATGGTTTTGTCGATTGTGGTGCTGGTGCTCATCCCGCTCTCCTTCCTGCTTGTCGCCTTGGCGCAGCAGGTGCCCCGCGGGGTGCAGGCCGCAGCGGCCTGGCTTAAGGACCCGCTGCCGATTCTCCAGGCCGTGCAGAGCATCCCTTATGCGGGCGACTGGCTTTACGGAGAACTCGTTTCAGCCATCGACCCGCAGACCTTTGCGCACACGATGCAGCGCATTCTCGAGCCGCTTTCCACGTGGGTGCTTAACGCCGCAGTCAACGTTGGCTCGGGCGTCATGCAGCTCGCCTTCGTGACTTTCATCGTGTTCTTCTTCTATCGCGACGGTTCGTGGTTTGCCGACCGCATTTCGGCCGTGGTTGAACGCGTTTCGGGCGGGATTGCCGAAGAAATCACCAAGATTCTCGTCAACACTACGCGTTCAGTAGTCTTCGGAATCGTGGGCACTGCCATTGGTCAAGGACTTGTTGCCGGCATCGGCTTTTGGATTGCAGGGGTTCCGGGCGTACTCATCTTGTCCTTTGCCGTCTGTGTGCTCTCTGTCATTCCAATCGGCCCTCCGCTCATCTGGCTGCCGGCAGCCGTCTGGCTTTGGAGCAAAGGGGAACTTGGCATGGCGGCGTTCCTCGTTCTTTGGGGAACGCTTGCCGTCTCAAGCGTAGACAATTTCATCAAGCCGCTCTTGATTGCCCGCGGCACTTCAATGCCGATCGCGCTCATCTTTCTCGGCGTATTCGGCGGCGTGCTCGCCTTCGGCTTCCTCGGCCTCATCCTCGGGCCGCTTCTGCTTGCCGTCGGCATTGCACTCTT
>OAZY01000995.1_pt1 | contig 12389 bp, 7 predicted proteins | sample 1494931 | NCBI WGS metagenome assembly OAZY01 (sample SAMEA2579921, study PRJEB22360) | human gut metagenome | biome: human gut; feature: human-associated habitat; material: faeces | place: Denmark | collected 2008/2010 | reverse complement strand
CTACGCTGCAGCCACGCAGGCAGCAGGGCTGGTTGCTATTCGTAGTGGCTTGGTCGATTGGCTCTCCCTGACCGGAATCCCGTCCTTTGTCGTGTATCGCCCCTTTCCCGACCGAGGTTTTAACACGCCCGCGCGAACGATCGAAGAAGTTTTTCCGATGTTCACCTTGCAGGGGTTGCCCGAAGCCCCAGTCGATTTGACGGAAACGAAATTCTTAAGAAAAGAACAAATCGATAGTTGGCTTCAAGGTCTTTTATCGTCCAAATGAAAAAAAACGAGGTATGCAGATGGTCGACCTTTTTTATCACCACAAAGTAACTGCAGATTACACAAGGACGCGAGTTCTATTTTTGACCATCGAGAAAGATCGTCACTTTGATTTTTGTAGCTTTGTGCGGATTTTTGGGTATTCTGTTTACAAAAAGATCCTCTTCGGTCAACAAGCCCATCATTGGGTCTTCGGATTCCCTTGGCGCACGAATTTGGATAGGACGACTATGGACAGGCTCGTGAATGAGCGGATCGTGCGCACGGTCAACGATCTGTTGCCATCTTCCTGTTTCGTCAATTTGATCGGATCACCCTCGGGCGAAGTGTTCTTGTTCAGTTGTCTGTGGAAACAGTTCTGTCAAAAATATCAGATCCACAAAGATTGTGTCTTCGTCGTGGATTCAAATTGGAAGAAGCGGCTGGTGAAGTATTTGTTTCGTTCGGATCGTTGCGTCAACATTCAATTGAAATTGTTCGTGCACGACTCCTTGTGTTATCGGCACGGAGCTACCGTCATGTTCAACGTGTTCCCTACAACCCATTATTTGAGGCAGGACGAGAAAAACCTGAGGGAGGGATACCACTACTTCGACGCGATTTGCTCCACGTTGGGGTTACATAAGAATAACGTTTGCGTGCCTCCGGCCAAATTCAGCGTTCGGGAAAAGATCAAAAAATTCTGCAACAGGGAATTCCCCGGCAAGAAGATCGTTTTGGTGTGTCCGGACGCCAATACGTGCGGTGCATTAGACAAGCGGCAGTGGTTGGATTTTTGCACTCGGGTGCGAGAGCGGGGTTTTTCGGTCTTCGTCAATTCTTCCGATGCAACATTTCAGTCCTATACCTGTAATTGTTTTTTCACCCACGAGGAACTGTTGGAGTTGGCAAGACACAGCGTTGCTGTTATTGGCTTACGCAGTGGGCTGACGGAAATGCTGGCCGCCGTAGGAATTCCCTCTTTTATTGTTTACACAGGATTGACTCAGCGCGGCATGTTAGAGGCTATGTCGGCCGAGCAGGTGCTCAGAGGTTTCACTTTGACAGAGTTGCCGGGATTAGAGAAAAACAAGATCCACGAATATGTCTATTCCGATAGCAATTGGCAGCAAATCACCTCGGACGCTTTGAACAAAATTTGTGCCCTGACTTCGCCTCGTTAATTAGAGCAAGGTGAGCTGAGTTCCGGGCCTTCGGTTCCTGTAGACAATCTAGTGTTGTCTCCCAAACTCCCGGGGACTAGCTCTTAATCCTTTCTTAGTCCCCCTTATTGGAGTCATCCCAAACAGCGCGAAACACTCACGCAGTTTTCGTGTCAGCATGTTGATTCGCCAGCTGTCAGTGGAACCCCAGCGCTGCATGGTGACGCCGCGCAGGATCTCAAAGACTTGAGACAAAGAGTTGCCGGGAATTTTGAGATCAAATTCTTTATGTCAACGGTCAGGTAAGTTGACCCTCTAGCGGACAAATCTTGACCCCTACAGTTATGCCACTTAGGGTTTAATTCCTTTGCGGCTTGTAGGTTATTGGTTAAGCAATTTTCTCAGCTGTTCCGTTCTAACCATCTTGGGTTTCTGTTGCTTGAGGAAACCCTGATTCTTCCAGTTTCTACGTCTTCCTACCGTCATGTTTTGTGACCTGTTGGGGTAGGTCATTTTTGCGTTCGTTAGGTAGGTAATTTATGCGTTCGCGTAACACAGGACGTTTGCTGATGAACCCTGAATCACCTAGGCAGAGAGCATGACGAACTAACGAGATCTTCGAGCGAAATATTCGACAGATTTTTTGTTCCGAGCTTTCGGTAAATGGCGTTCCGGTGCGCATAGATGGTGCGGTCACTCAAACCCAAACGTTCGGCAATCTGCTGAGAAGATACGTCTTGGATCATGAGTTCGAGTATTTCGCGTTCTCGCTCAGTAAGGAGGTCAAATGCTTTTTCAAGATCCCGGCCGGTAAGTTCGCCGCAGCTTTTGGCGAGACTTTCTCTGCACAGTTTGGCGATCGCCTTCATCAGGCGGTCTTCGTCAACGGGTTTTTCAAAAAATTCGGCTGCACCCGCCTTCAGCGTCGTAACGGCGAGATCAACGTTGGCATGTCCTGTAAGGATGATGATGGGCAGAGAGTACCGGCGGCGGCGCATTTCCATCTGCAGCTCTGTGCCGGTCATGTCGGGCATGCTGATGTCGAGAATAAGGCAGCCAGGCACAGATGGTGCGTCATCCATAAGGAAAGACCATGCACCAGCATAAGTGCGAACCTGCCAGCCGGCGTAGGTGAGCATCATTTCACAAGTTTCACGAAGATCTTCGTTGTCATCAACGATGCGCACGAGCGTGTGCTGCTGAATATCCTTGAGTGTTCGTGTCACGAGGAGCCTCCGGGAAGCGGAAGAATGATGTGTATTTCGAGGCCTTTGTCGGCTCGTGCACTGAAGTGAATGCTGCCGCCGTGTGCGCTGATGATGCTCCGCACGATGCTGAGGCCAAGACCCAAACCGTCTCGTTTCTGTGACGGTCCGCAGGAGGCAATGCGCTCCAGCGCTTGAGCATCGAGTAGTTCTGTTTCGTCTGAAACGATCAGCTCGACGTGATCTTCGCCGCAGGTCAGTGCAATCTTGGACTGCGGGTCCCGTCCGGCTGCAGCTTCTGAGGAGTTCTTGAGGAGATTAAGCACAACCAGCTGGAGTTCAAGGGGATTGCCTGTGATGAAGACATTGTCCGGCAGGACAAGCGTCACTGCATGATGAATGAGTTTCATCTGGGCGGCTTCAGACACAGTTTCTCGGATCAGCGCGGAAAGATTAATCGGGAGGTTTCGGCGGTCCGTTCGGGCATAGGAGCAGACGTGCTCGACAATGTCGTTGATTCGCTCTGTTTGCCTTCGGGCTTTGGCACAGGACTTCTCAATGACGGCAGAGTCCTCTTCGTCGCGGGCGGCAGCCATCTCGATCGTACGGAGCGCATAGCGCAGTGCTGAAAGCGGCTGACGGATTTCGTGCGCAACCATGTTTGACAGCATGCCCATCGTGCTCATTTGCTCGTAGAGGTGGAACTTTTGGAGAAGCGCAGTGTTGCTCTCTTCCAGAGCCATGCGTCGGGCAGCTTCGTCGTTAAGTTCTCGGGTTCGGCGCTCAACGAGGGCATTGACCCGACGAAGGTGCAGCATTAAGGCGAGGAAAGCAACTAGAGCAGCCAATGCGAACGGCCAGACGGCCTCCCAGACTCGCGTAAAAGTCCAATGCCGCAGGTATTCATAGCGTCCCCATTTGAGCTCTCGGTAGAGCTGATCGATGCTTTTGAAGCTGTTGGCGGTGCTCCATGCGATGCCCGCTTCTGTTTGGGGCGGCGCGGTGAGCAGTGCCAGAGAGATTCGCTTGGCAACGTCGGACGGCACCTGACTCATGGCGCCAACCGTCCAGTTAGGAAAGAGCCTCGAGGTGTGCGCGCAGGCAAGAGGAGAGTCTTCTGCCGGCTCGATTACCTTGAAGTGTTTTCTCCTCTCTATTGGAAGTCCTTCAAGAACGCAGGCCCGCATCAGTCCAACGTCAATGGTGCCGTCTTCAAGTGCCTGCAGAATTTTCGGCACTGGCTGATCCACCTGTCTGAGGGAACTGAAGAAGCGGTACGGATCCAAGCCTCTGTCAAGGAGCGCAGAAGCCGGCATCTGCCAATTAAAGAACATCGATTCGAGACCCGACATCGCCGAGAGATGTTTCAGGTCCTTCAGACTGTTGAGATCAGTGCGTCGGCTGCTCACAACGACTGCGCCGGCAACCGCTTGGTTGGGGTCCGGAGCGAAATTGGTGACGAGCGTGGCGGATAGATGCCGTCAGGCAGCAGCGATGCATAGCACCCGCTGCTGCCGAAAATCACATCCACTTTGCCGCTGCGGGCCGCCTTGATGAGGGCGGCCGTACGGTAGACCTTCACATCCACGCGGTACTCCGGGAGACTTTGCGAGAGAATCTGCGGAAGTTTGCGCAGCACGTAGTCGTCGGCATTCACATAGGTCGTGAATCCCGACGGAGTGCCTTCCTGCAAAAAGGCCATCATCCCAAAACGCAGCACGGGACGGAGGTCTTCCGCCCCGCAGACAGAAAATCCGGGGAACGCGCAGAGCAAAGCCGCAGCTGCGGCCGCAGATCTTATTCTCCAGCTGGATATGTGAAAGGCCATTATGAGGAAATGGGGAATTCCGCACCGACAAAGGTGAGGGGGAGTGCAGCCGATGCCGATGCGGAGATGAAAGACGCTGTGTGCAGGCTACTTCTCTAATCGCCCAAGCGCTTTGAGAATGGATTCACTCGCGACCTTGCCGGAGGTGAAGCCCCACGCCACGTTCATGCCGGGTGAGGAGTCATCGCCGTGCACAGCATTCACAATTTCACCGGCCGCATAAAGACCCGGAATCGGTTTGCCCTGTTGGTTAAGAACCTGAAGATTCTCGTCGACGATAACGCTTCCCATCGTAGTGGCAAAGCGTGGTTTCTGTTCAACAATGTAATACGGACCTTCTGACGAGATTGCGGCCTTCATAAATGCCGCAGGACGGCCAAAGTCCTCATCTTTGCCAAGCTTCACGAGTTCGTTGTAGCGGGCAACGGTCTTCTCAAGCGTGCGGCCGTCAATGCCGGCTGCTGCCGCGGCTTCAGCGAGGGTTGCGCCATGAGCGAAGATCGGAGCTTTGCGGCCGTTTTCGGCGAGCCATTTTTCAAGATCTTCGTCCGTAATGCCCAGCGTGTGAACGCCGTCACGGAAGCCATTCCATGTAGCCTGATCCATCACGAGGTAGAGCATTCCGCCCTTTTGCTTCTCGAGCACAGTGAGAATATCGTGATTGGAGGCCTTTTCATTAATGAGGCGGCGTCCTTCGTTGTTGACGAGAATGCCCGACTGGAGCCACGCACGGTAGTTGCCTTGAATAATCGACTTTGCTACGCCGGGAGCCGCTTCAACGCCGTTGGGATAGCGCTTGCCGAATTCCATGAGTTCAAGCTTGGCGCCGACGGCTTGGGCCATACGATGTCCGTCGCCGGTTGCTGAGGCCGGTCCGTAATAGAGCGCGCTTTTGAGCGGTTCGATGAGCATCGCCTTATTCGCGCCGTAACCGCCGGTGGCGAGGAGAACCGCTTTGCTCGAGAAAATGTATTTCGTTCCGTCCTTCTTGTGCGCTTCAACACCCGCGATCCGGCCGTCTTTAACAATCAGTCGTTCAGCCTTGGTGTCGGTGTGGATCTTGATGCCGAGATCCCGCACGGCCTTTTCCACCTTCCGGTAGGCCGGGCCGCAGCCGCCCTTGAGGTAGAGCGAGCGGTCGAATTGAAATTCGGCGCGGTACTGCAGTTTTTGGTCAATGAATTCCGGTTTGAAGCGGTTGATCGCCCAATCGGCAGCGCGAGGAGAATTTTCCGCGAACATCGTGAGCGTTGTCAGGTTGTTCTTCAGGTGGCCATTGCCGATCAGATCGTAGACCAGAGCTTGCGGAGGATCGTAGGGGACACCTTTTTCCTTCTGGAGCTTCGTGCCCATGATGGCCCACTGCCCGCCGCAGATGGCCGATGCGCCGCCGGTAACGCTCATCTTCTCGAGGACTGTCACGCGGGCACCGTGCTCAGCAGCGTTGACGGCAGCGGCAAGTCCTGAAAAACCCGATCCGATGATGACGACGTCTTCAGCTGCTTCAATCGTTTTTCCGGCATGTTTCTGCGCAGTGCTTCTGGCTGGCTGATTCGGATCGCCTTTGGCTTGACGAATGCAGTCTTCAACAGCCGCGAAGATGGCTTTGCTTGTTACCGTCGCTCCGCTCAGTCCGTCGATCTTTGTGCTCTGGGCTTCAACGATTTGTCGAGGAAGTTCGGCCGCCGCAGCCGTCCCGATGCCTGCCGTTTCCTTTTCTTCAATAACCTTGACTGAGGTCACTGCATCCTTTGAAAAAGTGACCGCAACTTTCACCGGTCCCTTCATGCCCTGAGCCGATGCTTCATAGGTTCCCGGCGTGTACCCCCAGGATGGACCGGCAATGAGCGCGGCTAAAAAAGCCGCAGCAGCGGTAAGACGAAAGTTTCTCATGACTGAATCTCCAAGTCGTTAGGCGGACCTCAAGGCCGCCTGACATGAGTTCATCGTCGTTGCGCGCTTTTCTAATCAACATGACCTAGATCAATCGACGGATCAGGAGAGAAACGGGGAAATTGAAGTCTGCGGCTAAGCCTCCTTGGTCAGATTGAAGGGTGACGCTATGTTTTCTTCGCAAATGAATAAAGCCCCCCGAAGCTCATTTGAACATCGGGGGGCTTAGCGTTTCAGACAATGCCCTTACATACCGTTAACAGGACAAGAAGGGCAGAAGCGCTTTGGCAATCAGAATGCGTACTTCACGCCGATCTTGCCGCCGACAGAGGATGTTCCATCCTTGCCGCCGCCCACGGTAAAGTCAGCATTCAGCAGGAGATTGCCGTTCTGCGCGCGCAGGCCGAATGCGCTCTGCACCGGATTGGTGTCGATCACATCGGTTTCATGCGAGAGGACTTCAATTTCCTTGTCTCCGAAGGTCGGGACGTAGGCGACCTTGAAGAACGGCGCAAGCTGCCATCCTGCAGCATTCGTTTCACCAGCCGTCACACGAAGGGCAAGCGGGACTTGGATGAGATCCTGCTTCTGCTTCTCAACATTGACGGCACCGATGGTCATAGCATCTGTTTCAAGATGCGAGTAGCGAACACCCACGCTTGGCGTGAAGGTGAAGGCCCCCGCCTTGAAGGCATGCTGACCGCGGATGCCGACAGACCACACGTTCGCATCAACGCTTTGGTTGAGTGCTGTCTGCGAAGCGGTGATGTCGTTTTCAGTCCACAGATACGAGGCTTCCGCGACAACCTTAGCAGCTCCGAAGTCCTTCGCGCCGTAGAGCGCGAAGCCGTAGCTGTCAATTTCGTTGCGAATCGAGGAGACGGCACTTCTCAGCGTACCTTTGCCGTACTGGAAGGCAGCGCCAACGGTGTAGTCCTGACCGAGGGCAATGTCGCCGCCGAAGGCCGCATAGCCCATGTCAGCCTTGAATTCAGCGCCGTGAGCGAGGCCGTCGGCTTCGTAGCGTTCACCGGAAACGTCGGCCCAGAGATTGACGCCCGCATGGAGCTGCTGATCAATCGCTGTGCGGTCGGCAATCGTTTCGGAGAGCGTGAAGTCGGCGCGGCGAGCCATGGACTGGATGCCGAGCGAGGCGAGTGCTGAGAGGCCGGAGTCGGCGTTCAGTGTGTTGGTGAGCGTGCCGTCAGCAGTACTGATTTCGCCTTCAATGAACGGATTGTCCGTAACGACTTCAGTCGTGCCGGTAATCGTGTCTGCGAGTTTGAAGGTGCCTTCAGATGCATTGGTGACGCCGATATAGCTGCCGTCAGCCACGCTGACCGTGCCGGCAATCATTGACGTGTCGGAAGACCCCTGCGACTGACTGACGATCAGAATGCCCTGATTGGCGACGTAGATCGTTGCATTATCCGGATAGGTTGAAGCAACAGAGGTTGCGTCAGTAAGGCTGCCGTCGACGACAATCTTGCCCGCAACTTCAATCGGAGCGCCAAGATAGAGCGCGGCAGTGACGTTCTTTTCACCCCATGACAAACCTTGAACGGAGGCAATGGCTTCAAAGGCGGATGCACCTGCGGCGGCATCGGCTCCCAGAGTGATGAGGGAGTGGCGGCCTGCAGCCAAAGTACCCGTGATGGCGGTATCGACTTTGGAGATCTCAAGGTGCGAGGCATTGCCGATCACGTTGAGCGTTTCGTCATCCTTCCAAGCCGGATCAACAAAGATCGTACCCGTGAAGTTTTCGGCGAGCTGCGTGATTGTGAGCTTGCCGGCAGTTTTATCTTCACCGACGAGAACTGTACCTGCGCCGTTAATGGCATCAACCGTGAAGGTTTCTCCGCCCGTGGCGGTCAGCGTGCCGTTGCTCTCAACGGTAACCGTGCCTGCGAGCGTGCCGCCCTTGGCATAGTCAGTGCCGCCAAGAAGCAGTGTGGAATTCGCTTTGACGGTAACACCAACTTTATCGGTGCCGGAGGTCTTCAGAAGTTCTGAGCCGGCGCCTTCACCCGTGAGGGTAAGCGTTTTGCCGCCGTCGATCAGCACTTGATTGGCTGTGCCAAGATCGAACGAAGCAACAGCGAGACTTTCTCCGCGATAAGCGTAGTCATTCGACGGTGTGCCGCCAATTTGAACATTCTTATCTTCTGAGGTGATCTTGACTTCGTTCAGAACGATGTTTTCGCCGACCATGGCGACGTCATCCAATGTCACCTTATCCTGCTGAGCGAGATCATCTTTCGAAGCGTCGGAAAGCTGACCCAGCAGAACATACTTGGCATTGGTGTACTTGTTGCCCAGTGAGCTTGCATAGTCAAGATTGTAGACGGCGTCATTGAGAGCAATCGTACCGCCTTTTTCAACCGTTACCTTGTCAGCCGCATATTTTGCGTCGCCGGCGTCCGTCACGGAGCCATCGCCAAGTCCGTTCTTGAAGAGCTGAGCAGAAGCGGTTTCAAGTGTGCCGCCGCTCTTAACGGTAATGCTGCCGACCGTTGAGAGCGGATCGGGCATCTTATCGAAATTGAAGTCTTTAAGAGCGAGCGTACCGCCGGAGATGGCGGCGGCTTCACGCAGAGACCAAGTCGTGTTCACTTCCATACGGCCGGCTTGGACGTCAACAGTGCCGTAGTAGCGGTTCATGTCGCTGTTGATGACAAGCGTACCGCTGCCAGTCTTCGTGATTGAAGCCACTTTCTGACCGACTTCTAGAGGATAAGCGCTCGCAATGGAGTCCATGTGGCCCGTTGAACCTTCTTCACCGATGGTGAGTGTGGCGTCGTCCTTCACTTCAAATTCTGCGCTGGTGCCGCGGTCCAGAAGCAAGAAGCCGCCAGCCGTAGCTGTCATGTAGCCGTATGTTTCCACAGGAATGTCTTTGCCGGTGACATTGTTGCCCGAATAGGTCATGTCCTTCGTGGCAATGAACTTGACGTTGCCTTCGACTACACCGGCGTCGTCATTTTGAACGTTATCCACGTAGACGGCGCCGCCAGCAGCGATGCCATCGGATGATTCAACCGTGTTGTTTTGGAACAGCACATCCTCGAAGACCGCCTTGGCACCCTTCACAAACACTGCACCGAGAAGGTTGCCCGATCCCGTCGTTTTATTGCTGACGAAGGAGCCGCCTGTTTGGTTATATTGGGTCTTTGTGTAGAGCCAAAGTGCTGCGCCGTAGCCCTTGCTGACGTTGTTCAGGTAATTGACATTGGTGGCAGTCACCGTGGCAGTTTCCACACTGTTGAGAACGGTTTCATTCGGTTTGTTACCGTTAACCACCAGAGCACTCCCGTAGACGCCTTGATTGCCTTCAAAGGTGACGTCCTTCATTGTGAGCGAACCTTCACCCTCAACGAACATTGCACCGCCCCATCTGTCAGAGATGTTGTTTTTGAAGGTGACGTTGTCAAGGTCGAGGTTCAGGATGAGGTGTTTATTGTCGACGTAATCGCTCTTGGCATAGAGGGCTCCGCCCTTAGCGCTGGTTCCCGTCGCCGAGTTGCTTTCAAAGGCCGAATTCTTGATGGAGGCTGAGAGGTTCTCAGCTCCGCCCCAACGGGCGCCGCGGAGGTAGAGTGCGCCGCCAAGGCTGGAGCCGCCTTCATAAGAGACAGCTGAGTTGTTCGTGAAAGTCGAATCTTCGATGTCTGTTGTTGTACCCCACAACGAAACGGCACCGCCCATGGCATAAGCAGCTGTTCCTTCTGCGGCTTCAGCACTATTCTGGTCGAACCTTGACCCCTTAATAGTGGCAGTGCCGATCGATTGATAAACGGCGCCGCCTTCTGTCTGGTTGTGGCTCGTGCCTTTGTTGCTTGTGAAAGTCGAGTTGGTGATCGTCAGTGTGGAAGAGCCGTCAGTAGCACCGGATACACCGACGGCAGTGCCGTAGACACCGTTAACTTTAGTGGAATCTGAGACTTCATTCGAGGTAAAGGTTCCGTTCGTTACCGTGACGGAGGTATTGGATGCGGCGATGCCGGCCGCTGTCGTCTGGCCGCCAGTCGCGGTAAAGGTAAGTTTGTTGTTCTTGAAGGTGTCGTTGGTTGAATTAATGGCATCTGAAGTGCTGTTTAAGTGACCAGCAAGCGTTGTGCCGTCAACAGTTTCTGTTCGATTAGAGTAATCGGCAGCGAGGGCACAGGTCGTCATTGCCAAACAGGCAGCCGCAACAGATGCGGCCAATAATTTTTTCTGATTCATCAAGACTCCTTGAAATCATGGGGTTGCACAGGGGCGCGCAACTGCGTTTGAGTCTATGAGGTATCTGAAAACGGGGGGGGGGGATTACCCTATGCGTCTAGAAATGACTGAAGTGCAATAGTTTACATTCGTTGTCGATTTCGATAAACGTTGGGTATATGCAACTTGGGGTTTACGCTATTCGAGCGGGAATGTCACCGTACGCGGGAAAAAAGACTAGTGCGACAGTTATTGATGCTTGTAGAAGATATTAGAAATGCCTGCAAGATACCGTCTTTCATACCTGAATGAGAGTGAAAGAAAACTGGTGTTGGAAGATTGACTTTAAATCAGTGTTCAAATTCAAATCACGCAGAAACTCGAGCTTCGCAGAGCTCGAGTTTTACGATGCACGATTTGATTTCGACGAATTGCGAAAAAGATGTTCGTCAATTCGCCTGATCACGGGGCTGCTGCAGCAATTATTTCGTTTCAACATGCACGCCGTCCGCAGCGGCATGAAGCACGTGGCCCGCAAAATTCGGATGACGAGCACGAACGAGTTCGATGAAACGCTCGGCAACGGTCTCAGACTTCGTGAGCGCAATCATCGTTGAACCTGATCCGCTGATGAAAAAAGCTGGCGCTCCGGCTGCCTTGGCAGAGGCCCGCACCGAATCGTAGTCTTTGATGAGTTTGCGTCGGCAGGGTTCATGCAGCACGTCCTGACAGGCTTCAGCCAAGAGTTCTTCGCTGCCGGAGCCGAGCGCTTCAATCATGGCAATGGCATGAGAGGTCGTAAAGACACTCTCTTTAACGGCGATTTCTTTAGGCATTGCACGTCGGGCGTCAGCCGTGCGCACTTCATAGTCGGGGATGATGGCGGCAAACTTCCAATTTGGGTCAAGCGGCATACGGAGTGCGTGAAAGCGTTCATCCGCGGCAAAAGACGCGGTGAAGCCGCCGAATGTCACAGGGGCTGCGTTGTCAGGGTGTCCCTCAAAGCGAGCGCAAATTTGAAAGAGCTCATCTTTTGCAAAGGGACTGCCGAGGAAAGCATTGGCGGCGGCAGCGCCGGCGGCGATACAGGTGCTTGAACTCCCCAGGCCGCGGGCAACGGGAACCTCTGCGTCAATGTGAAGCTTCACGGGAAAGGGCGTCTGCCCGGCTTCACGGAAGACTTCACGAAAGCCCTGAAGCACTAGATTGTCTTCATTTTGAAAGGCTTCCGGACAGCCGGAAATCTGGAGCGCTTCAGAACGCTCAAAAGTGAAAACGGAGTAGAGCGAAAGTGCCAGGCCGAAGATGTCAAAACCCGGGCCGAGATTCGAAGTGGAGGCCGGAGCACGTACGGAGATCTGCATGAAACTGCTCGCGATGGAAAATATAGAGACGAAGCAGCGGCAAAGGGGCTCCATGCCGCTCGGCCGCTGCCTATGATTTGCACAGCGTCAGAGCTTGGCGGCTGCGGCAAGCACGCGTTCAGGCGCCTGATCAACGTCATAGACCGCCTTGAAGCGCACGGACTGCGTGCGAAGTGCTGAGAGGCACTGCGGGGGTTCAACACCCGTGGAGTCAGCAAGCGCATCCATATATTCAAATGCTGCGGCTTCCGGCGTCGTGCTCTTTAACTTCAGGGGACCGTAAAGGGCATTGAAGACGTCGCGGCAGAATTTGAAGGGCGAGGCAGTGGAGAGCACCACCATCGGCACTTCCGGAGACGCCTGCTCCTGCGCAATCTTCCAGGCAACAGCCGTGTGCGGGTCGATGAGCCGCCCGGTGGTTTCCCAGGCTTCGCGCACAGCGTCGGACGTTTCGGCATCGTCAAGCCAGCCGCATCCGTATACGGCG
>OAZY01000992.1_pt1 | contig 12462 bp, 10 predicted proteins | sample 1494931 | NCBI WGS metagenome assembly OAZY01 (sample SAMEA2579921, study PRJEB22360) | human gut metagenome | biome: human gut; feature: human-associated habitat; material: faeces | place: Denmark | collected 2008/2010 | reverse complement strand
TCCCGTGGCCCCGCGGCGGGAAGGGCTGCCGAGTCCGCCGCCCGCAAGGCGATGGAACACGGCGTCAAGAAGGTCGACGTGTTCGTCAAGGGCCCGGGTTCCGGTCGTGAAACCGCCATCCGTTCCCTGCAGTCTGCGGGCCTCGAGGTTGGTTCCATCACCGACGTCACCCCGCAAGCCCACAACGGCGTTCGTCCTCCGAAGCGTCGTCGCGTCTGAGCACTCAGCAATACCAAATCCATCCAAAACCGCCTGACCGGTGAGTGCACCACCGAGTTCAAGCTGAAAGGATAACCACAGTGCTTATTGCACAGCGTCCGACTCTTACCGAGGAATCTCTGAATCCGCAGCGCTCCCGCTTCACCATCGAGCCGCTCGAGCCTGGCTTCGGCTACACGCTCGGCAACTCGCTGCGTCGCACGCTGCTGAGCTCCATCCCGGGTGCTGCCGTGACCTCCGTGCGTATTTCCGGTGCCCTGCATGAGTTCACCACTCTGCCAGGTGTCCAGGAAGACGTCACCGAGATCCTGCTGAACATCAAGGGCATCGTGCTCACCAGCGAATACGACGAGCCTGTGGTCATGTATCTGCGCAAGAGCGGCAAGGGCGAAGCCGTGGCTGGGGACATCACCCCGCCGGCCGGCGTCACCATTGCCAACCCGGAGCAGCACATCGCTACCCTCGCCGACGATGGCGAACTCGAGATCGAGTTCACTGTCGAGCGTGGCCGTGGCTATGTTCCTGCCCAGATGAACAAGCAGGACAACGATGAGATCGGCCGTATTCCGGTTGATTCCATCTACTCCCCGGTACTCAAGGTGAGCTACAAGGTCGAGGCCACCCGTGTGGAACAGCGCACGGACTTCGACAAGCTCATCCTGGACGTGGAGACCAAGCCCGCCATCTCCCCGCGTGACGCGGTGGCTTCCGCCGGTTCCACCTTGGTGGAGCTCTTCGGCCTGTGCCGTGAGCTCAACGCCCAGGCTGAAGGCGTCGAGGTCGGTCCGGCCCCGGTGGCCGAGGAGACCAACCCCGAGATGGCCGTTCCGATTGAGGACCTCAACCTGACGCAGCGTTCTTACAACTGCCTCAAGCGCGAGGGCATCCACACCATCGGTGAGCTTGTCTCCCACACCGAGCAGGACCTGCTCGACATCCGCAATTTCGGTATGAAGTCAATCGATGAGGTCAAGGAGAAGCTGCAGACCTTGGGCCTGAGCCTCAAGTCCTCGCCGATGGCCTTCGATACCAATAATCTCGAAGGTGGCACGTTCTTCTCGCCGGAAGACGAGTGATCTGCCTCTTTGACCAATCGTTCGTTCACTAGGCAAGCAGATGTTCGGGCATATGCCCACCTGCTTGCCTGAAGAACGGACATATAAGGAGTAAACCCAATGCCTACACCTAAGAAGGGCCCGCGTCTGGCTTCCAGCCCCGCACACGAGCGCCTCATGCTGGCAAACATGGCGACCAGCCTGTTCCAGAACGGCCGCATCACCACCACGCTGCCGAGGGCCAAGCGCCTTCGTCCGCTGGCAGAGCGCCTGATCACCTTCGCCAAGCGTGGTGATCTGCACTCCCGCCGTCGCGTGATGCGCGTCATCCGCAACAAGTCCGTGGTGCACATCCTGTTCACCCAGATTGCCGAGCAGATGGAGCAGCGTGAAGGTGGCTACACCCGTATCGTCAAGATCGCTCCGCGCGTTGGCGATGCCGCTCCGGCCGCTGTGATCGAGCTCGTCACCGAGCCGGTTGCCAAGAAGGCTGTTGTGAAGGAAGCTGAAGCCGCCGCCAAGGTTGCCGAAGAAGAAGCTCCGGCCGTTGAGGCTGAGGCCACTGAGGCTGAGGCTCCCGCTGAGGAAGCCGCTGACGCCGAGAAGGCCGAGTGAGCTGAATAGCGTTTCGCTAAGCTAGCTGAAAGGGCTGGAATCCGTTTGGGTTCCAGCCCTTTTGCGTTGTTTTCATAGAATCTACAACGTACGTACGGCCCGAATGGCCTCGGCTCTTGCGGCCAGCTGATCATCGGCGGGATATGCGATATGCTCCAAAGTCAGGCCCTGCGGCGCAATCGGCCCGCTTGAGCCTTCACGTACTGGCTCGGCCATTTTGCCGGCAAACCACTCCAGTGATTTGCGTCCCGAACCAACTTTGATGCATGAGCCGACCAGGGAGCGCACCATATTGCGGGCAAAGGCGTCCGCCACAATCGTGAACACTACCAGGCCGGACTCCAGCGACGGAGTCCGATATGCTTCATGCGATGCCATCTCATCCGGTACTAGGGGAGTGATCGGCACCCGCCGCCAATAGGCGGTCTTGACTTCACGGATCGTAGTGCCTCCCGGATTCGGAGTGGCGAAGGAACCAAAATCGTGCAGGCCGATGGTCAATGAGGCTGCGCGGTTCATAAGCTCCAGATCCAGCGCTTCATCCACGGTAAGTACGCATCCACGCAGGCGCGGGTCGACCTCAGACGAACGATCGGCGACCCGATACACATAAGTGCGCTCCAATGCGGAGAACCTGGCATCGAAGCCGACCGGAGCTACGGCAATGCCATGAATGACGATGTCCGGAGGCAGCACAGCCTTGAGTCTGCGAGTCAGCGCCTCGGTGACCGGAATGGTCATGTGACCTACGCAGCGATTCAGTACCTCATCGGATACATCCAGATGCGCCACTTGGTGGGAGGCATGTACACCGGTGTCGGTGCGTCCAGCCACTGTCAAGCGTAACGGTTCGGCCGCGTCATCGGTCGGCACCCGCAGCACCTTGTGCAGCGCATCTTCAATGGTGCCTTGCACTGTACGAAGATTGGGCTGTTTGGCCCAGCCATAGAATCCGCCGCCGTCGTAGGCCAAGTCAATGCGCAGTCGTGTCATAGCCATTCATTGTAACGAGTGTGGTCGGCGAGATGAGTGCGGTCGGCAAGATGCGTGCGGTCGGCAAGATGCGTGTGGTCGGCGAGACGAGTGCGGTCGTCAAGATGCACGCGGCCGGCGAAGTGACCTGCCTGTAACATTCTCGCGCGTTTGTTGAAACGGGCCCGCCTTAGGTTGAAACCATCAAACCCGGTTACGGCTTGCGGCGTCAGCGTGCGCTCAAAACGCCTAACCGCTTGAAGCCACAGAAGCCGCCACAGCAAGGAGCAGGCACGATGATCGAATCCGCAGCACGCAGACTGGCCCATGAACTGGTAAACCGTCGCGAAGCGATCAATCGAGAGCTGTCCCGCAACGGTGTGCGTTTCGGCATCTACAAGAACGGCGAATACCATGACCGGCTGTTCCCGTACGACCCTGTGCCGCGCATTATCGAATCCGACGAATACGACGAATTGGAGAAGGGCTTGAAGCAGCGCGTCAACGCCCTGAACGCCTATCTGAAGGACATCTACTCCGACAAGGCCATCATCCATGACGGCGTGGTGCCGGAGGAATACGTATACACCTCGGCCGGCTACTTCCCGCAGGTCAACGGCGTGACCCCTCCCGGCGGCATTTTTGCTCACATCGCCGGCGAGGACCTGGTCCAAGGCGAGGACGGACGATGGTGGGTGCTGGAAGACAACCTGCGTATTCCCTCGGGTGCCAGCTACCCGCTGTTCGTGCGCGACATCGAGCGCCGCATCTCCCCGCGCCTGTTCCGCGACGTTCGTATTCGCGATAATCGCGAATACCCGCGCCTGTTGCGCAAAGCCATGGACTTTGTCTCCACCGAGGGCATCGCCGTGGTACTGACTCCCGGCCGCTACAATTCCGCGTTCTTCGAGCACGCCTATCTGGCGGAGAAAACCGGTGCGGCGTTGGCCTTCCCCGAAGACCTCGAAGTGGTGGACAACAAGGTCTACTTCCTCGACTACGCCGGCAAACGCCACCGTGTGGGCGTGGTCTACCGCCGCCTGTCCGACGAATTCCTCGACCCGTTCGCCTTCAATCCTGATTCGGTGATCGGTGTGCCCGGTATCCTGTCCGCCTACCGCGCGGGCAACGTGGCCATCGTCAACGCGCCGGGCAACGGCGCGGCCGATGACAAGGCCATCTACTACTTCGTGCCGCAGATGATCAAGTACTATCTCGGCGAGGAACCGATTCTCAACAACGCGCCCACGTACATGCCGATGTTCGAGGCCGACCGCAAGGAAGTCCTGAATCGGATGGGCGAGCTGGTCATCAAGGATGTGGCCGAAGCCGGCGGTTACGGCGTGGTGTTTGGTTCGTCGCTGGATGCCGCCGCACGTGAGGAGCTCGCCAACCGGATCAAGGAGGAGCCGCGTCGATTCATTGCCCAAGAGGTGATTCAGTTCCGTGATATCGATGTGGTGGACCCGAAGACCGGCGAGATGTCGCCGCGCAAGTGCGATTTGCGTGCCTTCGTGGTCACCGGCAAGAATACGCACGTGTGGTATTCGGGCTTGACTCGATACTCGTCGGTGCCTGGCCAGATGATTGTCAACTCGTCGCAGGGTGGCGGATTCAAGGATACGTGGGTGTTGGCACCCGAATCCGGCGTGGAGCATGAATACGGTGCCGAAACGCAGGTGGTGAACCTGCTGAACCAGTCCCGCCGCCACTCGTTGTCTCTGGTCACCGCTTCCAAGGCAGACAACCTGTATTGGCTGGGCCGGTACACCGAGCGCGCCTTCACCACGCTGAACCAGTTCTTCCCGTTCTACGATCGTGTGATGGACACTGATGTGGACGCCTTCCGTCCGTTCGCTCACGCACTCGACCTGCCCGAAGATTTCGAGGACTTCGACGGGTTCGTGAACAGCTTCCTGTATGACGGGTCCAATCCTGATTCGGTGCGGTCGGCCGTAACCTCCGCATTCAACAACGCCGTGATTCTGCGCCCGGAATTGAGCTCGCGTCTGCTGCAGTACGTGGAGTTGGCGATGACCAATATCACCGATGCCGCCAAATACGCGGCCGATGCCGAGGACATCTACAAGCAGCGCGATATTACCGATGACATGCTCGCCTTCTGGGGCGGCATCGAGAATTCGCCGGTCGACCCCACGCTGAAGGCGTTCATCTTCATCGGCAAATATCTGGAACGCATCGACCTGTACACGCGCTTCGGCCTGACGATGGAGGAGCTGGAAGCGCCGCTCAAGAAGCTCGCCGCCTATTCGATGACCTTGGACGGCATGCCGCTGCCCAGCTGCTTCGCCGACGGACTGAGCTGGCTGGTCGGTCAGCTGCCGTCTCGCGGATATCAGGAAGTCGCCGACCTGCTGAAGAAGTACCTTGACGACTACTCCGGCCGTGTCAGCGCGCTGGCCATCAAAGACATGGGCTCACTGAGCTCCATGAACATGGACGCCAAGCGTCCCTGATCCCGACCTGACACCCTGACGGGTTCAAATGCTATGGTGGTATGGCGAAAAAACCGTGCGCCCGAGTGCCGGCCTGTGCATATCAGCAGATTGCCGGAATATATGCGTGGGCTGTGAGCGCACGGACCATACCTCAGCCATGGCTGTAGTGTCGTTATCCCGAGAATATGCCGGTTGCCGGCTCGTGTGTAAGTGCAGGAGACGTTGTGAAAAAACTCGTGTTCGACTATGAGATGAGGCTGTCCTTCAGCGCACCGGTCACCGATCACAGGTTCCAGCTTCGCTGTATTCCCTCCACTGGCCCTCGCCAACAGGTGATTGACGTGGAAGTGAAGATTCAGCCCGAAACCGAACTCGAAACCACCATCGACTCCTTTGACTCCGTGGTGATGACCGGATTCATCCCTGAGCCGCACGACATATTCAGCTACTCGGTGACCGGCATCGCCTTCGTGGACAATGCGCATATCCATAAGGAAGCCTATAAACCGCTGTACCGATTCAATTCAGCGCTCACCATTCCCGGCCCGAACGTGGAGGCGATGATTGCCGTATGCCGCGAACGCTTGGCGGCGCTGCCTTCCGACGCCACTCCGGTGCAGCAGGCTGCCGAAGTGATGGATGAGGTCTACAAGGCGTTTGTGTATACGCCCGGTTCCACCACGATTCGCACCACCGCCGAACAGGCCTTGGCTCAGCGCAAGGGCGTATGCCAGGATTATGCGCACGTGATGCTGTCCGTGTGCCGGCATGTGGGATTGACCGCGCGCTACATTGCCGGTTTGCTTGGGGGAGAGGGCGCGACCCATGCTTGGGTCGAGGTGTATCAGGATGGCCGATGGGTCGGACTGGATCCCACGCATAACCGATTGGTGGACGACAGCTACATCACCATCGCCCACGGCCGCGATTACCGCGACTGCATGCTCGACATCGGCATCTTCTCTGGATACAACGTCCAGCAGTCCCAATGGGTCAACGCCTCCGTCCACGAACAGGTGGCATAAATAAAATTCCAAGCCCCCTCTGATGAGCTGAGCCGTGAAGAAAACGCCGGAGGCGTTTTTAGGCGAAGGCGAACGACAGTGAGCAAATAAAATGGCAGCTGGAAAGCTGTCCTTAATTGCGTTCGAGCTGTCAGCCGTAAGGCTGACCGAGGGAGAGACCACTCAATGCAGAGTGGCCCCGTCACCGCTTCTACCACCACCAATATTCGGATTTTGGTAGTTGAAGAATTCGGATTTTCGCAGTTGACCAATTCGGACTGTTAATCGGCTCATCGTCTGACCCATCGCAATCTCACACAAAATCGCATTATCCCACGCCGAATCGAGCTCAGCGAAACTCCGATTTGCCAGGTCGGCAGAATGTGGCATAATGAACAAGTTGCCATTTTGGCAGCATGGATAAGTGTCCGAGCGGTCTAAGGAGCACGCCTCGAAAGCGTGTGAGGTGAAAGCCTCCGCGAGTTCGAATCTCGCCTTATCCGCCTTTAGGGTTCCGGGTTTGTCCCGGAACCCTTTTTGTTTTTGATACGAACGTCCGTATTCGCTCCTGTGCTGTATCGTATACGGCGTGTCGGGTGGAAAATAGCGAAAAGGATAACGTTGTACTCAGCGGGACTTGCGTACTAAGTACAACCATCGTATTATCGATATCAACAGAAGTACAAGGTTGTATTAAATATCCAGAACGCACATTCACCGCTGATTGGCGATGCCGCAAAACAGGTGAACCAAGAAGATGGGCCGATTGCTTTTGGTATTTAGCACAACGTTGTCTTGCGGTATTGAAGACAACGATTAAAGGAGAGCACATGTCCGAGCATTCGCACGACAATAAACCGGGGGAGCTGGAGGAATCTCGACTCGTCGTCGATAATGACTTTGAAGTAGCTCCGGTCAACGACAGACTGTTCGGGTCGTTCGTGGAGCATCTGGGTCGCTGCGTATACGACGGCATCTATGAGCCGGGCCACCCCGAAGCCGATGAAGACGGTTTCCGCAAGGACGTCATCGAACTGGTCAAGGAACTCGGCGCTACCACGATTCGCTATCCTGGCGGCAATTTCGTTTCCGGCTATCGCTGGGAGGATGGCGTTGGTCCTCGTGATGAGCGGCCGCGTCGCCTGGACTTGGCATGGCATTCCACCGAGACCAATCAGTTTGGTCTGCACGAAATGGCGAAATGGCTGGAAAAAACCGGCGGCAACGAGCTGATGGAAGCCGTAAATCTGGGTACCCGTGGTCTTGAAGAGGCCCTCGACCTGTTGGAATACGCGAATATTCCCGGCGGCACCAAGCTCTCCGAGGAGCGTCGCGCCAATGGTGCCGATCAGCCGTTCGGCATCAAGATGTGGTGCTTGGGCAATGAGATGGATGGCCCGTGGCAGACCGGTCACAAGTCCGCCGAGGATTACGGCACCTTGGCGGCCTCGGTGGCGGCAGGTATGCGCGCCATCGATCCGAACGTTGAACTGGTGGTCTGTGGTTCATCCAGCCACGTGATGGACACCTTCGGCAAGTGGGAAGAAACCGTACTTGAGAAGACGTTTGACAACGTCAACTTCGTCTCCTGCCATGCGTACTACCATCCGGAACTTCAGCCTGATGGCACCCGTGACATGAAGAGCTTCCTTGCCTCGGGCGTCGATATGGACGGTTTCATCAACGATGTCGCCGCCGCCATCGATGCAACCAAGGCCCGGCTGAAGAGCAAGCACGACGTGTTCATCTCGTTCGATGAATGGAATGTCTGGTATCTCAACGAAGAGCCGAGCAAGAATCCGGAAGGCATCGGCAATTGGCCGGTTGCCCCGCGCCTGCTCGAGGATGTGTACAGCGCCGCCGACGCCGTGGTGTTCGGTGATTTGATGATTACCCTGCTCAAGAACGCCGACCGCGTGCACGCCGCCAGCCTGGCCCAGTTGGTCAACGTAATTGCGCCGATTATGACCGAACCGGGCGGCCCGGCGTGGCGTCAGACCACGTTCTATCCGTTCTCGCTGACCGCAAAGCTCGCCAAGGGCGGCACGGTGCTTGAACCGAAACTGGCTTCCGGAACGTATGAAACCGACAAATACGGTGAAGTGCCGACGATCAATTCCGTAGCCGTGCGTGGTGAGGACGGTACGATCAGCGTGTTTGTGGTCAATCGCTCCATGGAAGCGGCCAATGACTTTGCCATCAAGCTGCCGGAAGGATTCGCACTTTCCGCGGTCGAGGCGCAAACCCTGCACGAGGATGATCTGCTGGCAAAAAACACGCTGGAAGACCAGAACCGAGTCGTTCTGCACCCCAACACCACCATCACGTCCGACGCCGATACCGGCACTGTGCGTGTGACCTTGCCGCCGGTCTCCTGGACCGCCGTGCACGTGAAGTGATTCGAGTGACGGTGGCGCATGACAGGGCGCAGTCTCTTATGGTTGCTGTGCCCTGTACAACCACCAAGCAATACCCAAACAATCATCAACATGCCCGGATTGCAGAAAGAGAGGTTCGGATTCGCCACTAATGTAATGTGGCATACCAGTCAAAGGAAGACAATGCCGTCATTCACATCGACTGGAACAATTCGATACCCAACAAAGGAATAAGGAGAAAAGACGGGTATGTAAAAAGCTAGGTTGAAAGCCGGCGGTCAGAAAGTCCCTTGTTCGGATGGCGTGCGTGCGTTTCTTCAACCAGAAAGTTTAACCTCTACGTTCGATCGTCCTGCAGTATTGTCAGAAGGATATTTGCCTAATGGTGCATGGGGTCCAACGGAGGAAAGCTCCTTGGCTGAATTCTGAGGTTGAGGGGTAGATGATTCCGATATGAGGAGGAGATGCTCGACCCGACTGTGACTTACCATAATAAGAACATAATGACGCTGTTGAAGGTGTGTCATGTAATAAGCAGAAATGGATTCGAACAATGGGAAACCGCGTAACTATCAAGGACGTGGCGCGTGAGGCGAACGTCTCCATCAAGACGGTTTCCAATGTGCTGAATGACACTGGCAGTATGAGACCGGATACACGTCGCCGTGTGGAAGAGGTGATGCGTAAGCTTGGATATACCGTCAATATTTCGGCGCGTGCAATGCGATCTGGCGGCACAAAGCTTATTGGACTCAACATCTTCGATTTCTCGCAGCCGTTCGTTCCTTTTTTCACTGACAAGGTCATTGAATACGCAAAAGAACGCCATTACGGTGTAGTCATCAACACATATGGTTCCGACGGTGAAGGGTTGGTTGCCAGCGTTGACGAGTCCTATCGTTTAGGGGCGGAAGGATGGATTCTGTTCGTAATGTCGCCGCTCGCGGATGAAGGGGCCGTTCTGGAGCAGCCATATCCGATTGTAACGACCGGAGACCATCTGGCCTACGGGAAAAGCGATTGGATCACCATGCCCAACATTGAATCCATCTCCACGGTTGTAGGAAGATTTTTGGATGAAGGTGCCCAAACGGTTGCTCTGATGGGTGTTCTTCCTGAACTGGTGGATGAGGCAGTGCTGCGTCGTCAGACGGAAGGGACCCAGGCGTTACGCGCCCAAGGATATGTGAAGGCATTTGAAGAGCGCGGATTATCGGTGAATTGGCGGTATGTGATTCCGGCAGAAAGCATGAATCAGCGTGAAGGTATGCGCGTGACAAAAGCTATGCTAGACAAGCTCCCATGCCCGGATGTTGTAGTGTGTCTCAATGATGCCATTGCTTTAGGCGCAATTCATGAATTGCAACGATGTGGTTTGCATGTACCTGACGATGTACAAGTGGTCGGCTTCGATAACGTGCCGGAAGCCGAGTACTCGGTGCCGGCGCTGACCACCATCGATCCTCATATCGATGATTATGCCAAGCATGCCGTTGACATGCTTATCGACCGCATCGAAGGATACTCAGGCCCGGCCCGTACGTACACCACCGATTTCACATTGGTGGAACGTGCCTCAACTCGACTTGCCCACTAGCATCCAACAAGTTCGCATCGGCTTCGTGAGGAGTGTGTGTCTACTCGAACAATGCGGCGTCAGTCGCTGGGTAGCCAAGTTGGAACGCGGTGTAGGCGTGCTTGGCGGCCAGTGCGGCGAGGATGAGCAGCGTATCGCTCTCGGTGGAAGATTTCGATTCGGTCACGGCCTTGATCTGCGCGCGGGCGCAGTCCATTTCGATGGCGGCGGCGGTCGGTACGGTTTGGCCGCTTGCCTTGTCGGCGATGGTGGTGGGGTTGGCCAGTAGTTGGTCGATGGCATAGACCTTTTGGCGGGGGTCGTTTTGGCCGGAAGAACTGGATTGTGCGCCGGAATCATCAAAATTGCCGTTCGCCAGCGCAACCAACTGCTGCCCGGCGGTCTTATGCATATCACTCAACGCCAACGTAGCCCCAGCGGTCTGTCCTCGTGCGGCCAAGACCTCGATAGCGAATCCGGCGCGATCCTCGGCCACGGCCATCGCATCCAATACCGATCGGTCAACGTTGGCGGACGTGACGCCATCAAGACGCGCCGGCGTCACCTCAGGCGCGGACTGCCCGAATTTATCGGCCAGAAAAGCCATCCATTGCTTGGTCTGCGCGTCACGTAACGTTCCCTCGGCAAAACGACCCGAACAATACCCGGCAACGTCAATCCAAGCCAGGGGGGCGGCCAGACCGGTGGCATACTGCTCTAATAACGGTGTGCCTTCAGCCGGATGGGTGGCGTAGCCCGCCAACGTCATCGCTTTCTCGCAAGGGGTCATTTGAGCTTCCGCCTCGGCCCGTCCGGCCAATCGCGGCATCGAACACGCCGAAAGCGAACACAGCATCGCGCTCGCGCATAGTACGGATGCCAAGCGCCGGGTAAACCGTCCTGAAGAGAAGCGTGTCTGCATGGAAACATACACTAATAGCTAACTGTGACTACTCATAGGCCATGCGCCACATAACTTCATAGGAGGTACGGATCGATGGAACTGGACCTGACAGGAATACACAAGCTCGCCGCCGAGCAAGGAATCGACCCCGAAACCCTGGATGATGCGCTGGCAGAGGCCCTGCGCCTCGCCTACCTCAAGACCCCGCACGCCGCCAAGCACGCGCGCGTGGAGCTTGACGAACGTTCCGGCAACTTCACCGTGTGGGCCGCCGACGAAATTCCGGTCGAACCCACCGAAGACAACCCTTACCCCGCTCCCAAGCTGGGCGAGGAATACGATGACACCCCGCGTGACTTCGGCCGTCTCGCCGCAGCCACCGCACGCCAGGTCATCACCCAGCTGTTCCGCCGCGCCGAAGATGAGAAGGTATTCGGTGCGTTCTCCGGCCAAAAGGGCAAGCTCATCACCGGCATCATTCAGCAGGATGCTTCCGACCCCTCCAACGTGCATGTCGCGATGGGCGATGTCGAAGCCATTCTGCCTCGCCGTGAGCAGGTGCCCGGCGAACGTTACCGCCACGGCGAACGCATCCGCGTGTACGTGGTGAACGTGGCCCGTGGCATCAAGGGCCCGGAAATCGTGGTGTCCCGCTCCCACCCGGAGCTGGTCCGCAAGCTGTTCGAGCGCGAAGTGCCGGAACTGGTCTCCGGTGCCGTGTCCATCATGGCCATCGCTCGTGAGGCCGGCGCCCGCACCAAGATCGCGGTCAAGGCCAACACCGATGGCGTGAACCCGAAGGGCGCGCTGATCGGCCCCGGCGGCGCTCGCGTGCGTGCCGTTATGGAGAACCTTGGCCCGGAGAAGATCGACATCGTCGACTACTCCGACGATCCGGCCAAGTTCGTGGCAGCCGCGCTGTCCCCGGCTGTGGCCACCGGCGTGCAGGTGATCAGCGAGAAGAACAAGACCGCCATCGCCTTCATCCACGACGACCAGCTGTCCTTGGCCATCGGCAAGGAAGGCCAGAACGCACGACTGGCAGCCAAGCTGACCGGCTGGAAGATCGGCATCGAATCCGCCGAGGCCCATGCCAAGAAGGTCGCCGCCGAAAAGGCCGCCCAGGCTGCGGCCGAGGCTGCTGCTCCGGAAGCCGAATAGGCCGCCGGGCTCGAAGGCGAATGATCTTCAGGGCGCATTATTTCCTGATACGAGCCGCGTCAGCAATGGCGCGGCTCGCTGCGTCTACGCTATCCAGCGCCATGAGTATTAAGCTCCTC
>OAZY01000984.1_pt1 | contig 12568 bp, 9 predicted proteins | sample 1494931 | NCBI WGS metagenome assembly OAZY01 (sample SAMEA2579921, study PRJEB22360) | human gut metagenome | biome: human gut; feature: human-associated habitat; material: faeces | place: Denmark | collected 2008/2010 | reverse complement strand
GGCTTGGCTAGCCAGCTGAGGACTGTGTCCACCGTATTTAAGCGCTCCTGCCACGATAACGATGACAATCATGATGGCAAAAATAGGCGTTAGGATGCGTCCAATACTATCTAAGATTTTGGAAGGGTTCATTGCAATCCAAAGCGCTAGAGCGAAGTAAATCACAGTGAAAGCCAAGAGCCATAGATTTGTATGCCCACTTCCAATCAAAGGTGAGAAGCCAATTGAAAAGGCTGCTGCCGCTGTTCTAGGAATGGCAAAGAAAGGACCAATGGACAGATAAAGGACTGCCAAATAGACTAAGGCAAACTTAGGCGAGATTTTTTGTGAAATCTCATGGATGTAGCCCTTGGGATTTAGGGTCCCAATAACCAGCGTTAGTATAGCAATGCCAACACCAGATAGGACAAAGCCTGCAATGGCTGGCCAAAAATGACCTCCAGATTCAAAGCCTAACTGAGGGGGAAAGGTCAGATTTCCCGCTCCAAAGAACATACCAAACAACAATAAAGCTGTAAGGCTTTTTTAACATAAGTTTCTCCAATCTAAAACAAACAAAATCTTATGCCCCAAATAGACACAACTTGTTTATTATAATTTTAGTCAACTTATTTAGTATGACATGATTAGTTTGGAACTTCAAGCTATTGAAACGTATTTACAAAGGTTTTTAAAATTGCAAATTTTCTGTATCCTTGTACAAAAAAACTAGACAAGATTCTCATCTCGTCTAGTTTGATATTTTGATTATGGGGGACTGACAATCAATTCAAGCTCTCCCTTAATTTGCCATGCCTCAACATCACTAGGAAGAATAAAGTGGCTGCCTTTTGCAATTGGGTATTCTTGATCATCGACTAAGAGGCTTCCTTGACCGTCAAGTACACTAAACAAACTGTAATCAGCAGTCTTTTCAAAATCAGCCTTACCTGAGATTTCCCATTTATAAACGGCGAAGAAATCACTTGCTACTAAGAGCGTTGATTTGAGGTCATCTACTTTTGTTGTGACTGGTCGACTGTTGGCTGGCTCACCGATATTAAGGACATCGATAGATTTTTCAAGATGGAGTTCACGCAGGTTACCTTGATCATCTTTACGGTCAAAATCATAAACACGGTAGGTCGTATCACTAGATTGTTGCGTTTCAAGAACCATGATACCTGCACCAATAGCATGCATGGTACCACTTGGCACATAGAAGAAATCACCTGCTCTAACCGGAACCTTAGTCAAAAGATTTTCCCAATCCTTACTTTCAATTTGCTGACGCAGTTCTTCTTTTGATTTGGCATTGTGGCCATAAATAATTTCAGCGCCTGGCTCAGCAGCAATGATATACCAACACTCTGTTTTACCAAGTTCACCTTCATGTTCAAGTCCATAAGCATCATCTGGATGGACCTGCACACTAAGCCAATCATTAGCATCCAAAATCTTAGTCAAAAGTGGGAAGACAGGTTCTTGACGATTGCCAAATAACTCACGGTGCTCTGCATAAAGAACATCTAAAGTTTGACCGGCATAACGACCATTCTTAATAGTAGAAACACCATTTGGGTGAGCAGAAATAGCCCAGTACTCTCCGACATGGTCGCTTGGAATGTCGTAGCCAAAGACATCACGCAAATGCGTACCGCCCCAGATTTTTTCTTGCATAACAGATTGTAAAAATAATGGTTCAGACATAATTACTCCTTTTTCTAGGAACGAGAGGCCTTAACATTTTTGGGAATTCAAGAAAAGGTGTTGACTCTCTTAAAGATTAACAGTGAAGTCTTACATAAAATAACCAATCTCTTTAAGTTACCAGACTTCTGATTCTCGAAAAATTTAGGCAAGTTCTGATTGTTGATTACCTCAATTATAAGCATAATTTGTGAAAATATCAACAAAGTCCTTAAAGAAATCACAAGATTTTGGCTTAATGGCTGCAAGTCATTTCAATAGCAAATTTCCTTTAAGAATCCTACTCATTCCTTCATTTTTCGGATAGACTGATTGAATTTAAAGACTTTTTAACCTATAATGTTAGTGATATTATGAAAGGAAATCTCTCAATGAAATTCTATTCCTACGACTATGTGCTAAGTCAGATTAGCCAGCAAAACTGGGTTATGGTCGCCATTGCTGCAGGACTTATTTTAGTGACCGGCGTATTTGCTTTTAAGGCCTTGAAAGAACGCCATGATACTAAATTTCGTGAACTCTCTATTATTTCTATTTTAACCTTAGTTGCCGTGGTTCTAATTGCTATCAGTAATTTCCAAAGCAATCAATCAAACGATGACCAATTTCGAGCATCTCTTCACTTTATCGAGGTTGTGTCTAAAAATCTCGATGTTGATAAGAGCAAGGTCTATGTCAATACTTCTACTACTACAGATGGCGCTATCCTCAAAGTTGGAAACAAGTACTATCGTGCCATCTCAGGTTCAGAACCTGACAGCTACTTGCTAGAACAAATAAAACTTTACAAGTCTGATGTTGAACTCGTGGAGGTTACAAAATGACATCTTTTTATCTTACTGTTGCAATTAAACTAGCTTTGGGGCTTATTTCACTCGTCTTTGTTATCAATTTAACAGGTAAAGGAAACCTAGCACCTAGCTCAGCTACTGACCAAGTACAGAACTTTGTTCTTGGTGCAATCCTCGGTGGTACAATTTATAGTAGTACCGTTTCAATCCTCCAATATATCGTGATTTTGATTATTTGGACGATTTTGATTTTACTTCTAAAATGGCTAATTACCAATATTCTCTTTATCAAACATTTGATTGACGGTAAACCAACTGTCATCATCAAACATGGTCAACTAGATCCTGAAGCTTGTCGCTCTAAAGGACTTTCAGCCTCTGATGTCGCTTTAAAATTACGTTCCCAAGGAATTTTTCAACTTAAAGAGGTTAAACGTGCAGTTATTGAACAGAACGGCCAATTGATTGTGGTCCGTTCTGGCGATGAAAATCCAAAATATCCAATCATTACTGATGGGGTCATTCAAACAGAAATTCTTGATACTATTGGTAAAACGGAGGATTGGTTAAATGAAGAGCTTCAAAAAATGGGATATGAAAACGTTTCGGATATCTTTATTGCTGAATACGATAAAGGAAACATTAATGTCGTTACTTATTAAACAAATCACTTGCATTACCGTTTAATATTGTCTACAATGGTCTCATCATAAAAAGGAGGTTCTACTATGGGAATCGAAGATAAATTGAATCAAGCTAAAGGTGCTCTTAAAGAGGGTGCTGGTAAACTGACTGGCGACAAAAAGACTGAAGTCGAAGGTGCTGTCGAAAAAGTTGTAGCAAAAGCAAAAGACGGTATCGAAGATGTTAAAGAAGGCGTTGAAGGTGCTGTTGAAGGCCTTAAAAATGCTTTTTCTAAAAAATAATAATAAATAAACAGAAGCTCTTTTCCTTTTTTGGAGAGGGCTTCTGTTTTTCTTTATGTTCTTAACTAGAATTACTTACGAGAATGCTTGCTTCCTTTTAAGGAAAATGAGGTTGTCATCATCACTGCTCCTAATGCGCCTAGTCCCAAGCTACTCACATCACCGGTATCTGGTAGGGTTGATTTGTTTGCTTGCTTGCTTTGAGCACTTTTATCAGACTGATTAGCCTTAGAGCTTGTCTGACTATTTTGTTTTTGAGCAAAATCAGTCTGAACGCTTGATTTCGTAGCTTCCTTTTGGTTGGAAACTTCTCTTAGCTGACCTTTTGATTCCGCTTGGGAACTTTGATTTTGAGTGAAAATCTTATTCAACTTCTCAGCTGTCTCTTCGTCTGGCTGTTGGACAATGCTTGATGTATTGGTACTTGCCCGTTCAGGCTGTGCTTCTGCTGACTGATTGGCAACTGCTACTTCTGACATCAGTGATGTTACTTCAGGGTCTGAAGCTCTAGTCGTTGATGAGCCTTGACCTGATGGGCTTGTGCTTCTGGCTGTCGTTGCTGAAGTAGTTGCATCTGCTTGGTTCGCATTAGTTGCTACTGAAGTACTAGCAGTCGCAGAGGCTGAGGCATTCGCAGTTGGAGACATTGTGGCACTAGCAGTCGTAGAAGTTGTGGTACTCACATTTGGAGACGTTGAGTTACTTGTTTGACTAGCAAAGTTTGGTGGAGTTGGACGTCCTGAATTAGACATCTGACTTGTTGAAGTCGTACTACTTGTGCTTGTCGTATTTTCAGAACTTGTACTAGTTGTATTCTCAGAACTTGTCGTACCTGATTGCCCCCATGGTGAGTTAACGCTTCCGGTATTGGTAGAGCTTCCACCATAACTAGTCGGTCCACCGTAGCCTCCGAAGTTATCAGACATTGAGCTATTGCCAAAGCCACCGCCTGGGAAGCCGCCCATGCCACCAGCACCAGGACCGTTGTTTGTGCCTTCTTCAGTAGCTGTTGCAGTCACACTAGCACCACTTGATGTCGTAATGGTATAGGTTTCACCCGAAGTTAGACTCTCGGTACTAAAGACCACATTTCCAAATGAAGTTGTTGCTGTTGTTGTCGCTACAACATTTCCAGAACTATCTGTAACTGTGATGGTATCTCCAGCACTACCAGAGATGTTGGTCATGATATAAGACTGGCTTGAACCCGTTGTAAAGGCCTGAGCCATTCCTTGGTTACCTATGGCCCAAACGGTACCGCCAGAAATAATACCTGTTCCATCGTAGTCGACAGCAGCATTATCTGCACTTGTCTGAGCGACATAGAGGGAACCACTTTTAATGGTCACATTGCCGTTACTGTCGATACCATCACCATCTGCCAAGATAGTTACCATTGCACCGTCAATATTGATGCCCACTTCATTTTCCAAGTCAGACGTCGAATTGGTTAGGCTTGAAGTATCAGCGCTGTCCTTGGTCGTCCACTCAGTGGCGTTAATACCGTCATCACCAGCAGTGATATCAACGGTTCCACCTGTCAAATTGATATAACGCCCTTCAAGGCCTTCGTCCCCTGCCACGACTGTTACTTTAGAGTTACCCTCAACAGTCAATTCATCTGTAACCGTAATGCCTTTGTCCGTCGCATTAATGGTTACTGTTGAATTGGTAATTGTCAAATCACCACTATTAACATCTGTTTCGTCTTCGACTTGAATACCGTCATCGGTTGCTGTGATATTAACTGTGGCATTTTTAATGGTAACAGCTGTCGTCGCATTGATACCGTCTTTAGTCTCTGACGTCAAATCAAGCGTTACTGAATCAACAGTCACACTATCAGCCTTGATGGCGTGCTTTTCAGTACTTGAAAGGGTAAGGGTGCTTCCAGTACCACTCGTGATTGTTAAGGCACCAGCGGCTTCAATCGTATTAGCAGACGTTGAAGAAATCGAACTGTCTGAAAGGATATTAACAGTCAATTCTGCTGAAGAATTGGAAGTAATAGACGAATCTGTTAAGGTCACACCATCCAAGTAGATTGTAACTGGATCTGTCACGCTACCCGCCACAATAATGGTATAACTTGAACCATTTCCGGTCAAAGTGTATGATCCTGCTTGATTAATGGTAATTGTCGTTCCATCAACTGTGACAGTACCACTATCACTTGTTACCACGGTTGTTCCATTGAAAGTAATCGTTGTCGTAGAGCTTTCTGAGTCACTATCTTCAGACTCAGTTGTCGTCGTTTCAGTAGCTGAATCTGAGGCGCTGTTGGTTAACACTGAAGCTGTTTCAGATGCAGTGGTTTCAGTGGTGCTTGATCTTGTATTAGAGCTAGTGTTTTCGTCTGCATTGTTCGTTTCAGATGCTGAGGTTTCACTAGTTGTGCTTTCAGCAGTTTCAGAAGAACTTGCTTCTGGAGTTGCTGAAGTGCTTGAATGATCAGATGTTTCACTGCTTGTTGATGTAGCAGTCGTGTCCTCTGTCGTACTTGTTGTACTTATTGTTGACGAATCAGTGTCTGAAGTTGAAGCCGTCGCCGAAGCCGCAGTGGAAGTACTTGTAGCCGTTTCTGTGCCTGTTTCAGTAGTGTCTGATGTATTGTCGGTCTGAGTACTTTCTTCAATTAGGTCAGCAGTGGTTTCACCTGTTGAAACCGTTGAGAGTGTTGATTCAGTGTTTGTCTCATCTGCTGAAACCTTGCTGTCATTTAAGACAACTAAGCTACCAAAGATTAAGCTCGCTACCAGAACCGAACCAGCAGTTTTCCATTTTGATGATTTCTTAATGGCATAACGTTCTTGTGTTTGTTTAGTTTGTTTGTATGTCATTTCTTATTCCTCTTACTTACTTTTGTGATGACTCTATTAAACACAAGAAACCTAAGATAAGACTTAAAGAAAAGTTAACCTTTCCTTAAAGTAAAAAAACCCCAAGATATTGGGAACTTTCAATTTTCTATAGAATAAACCACTCTAACTTCTACCGAAACAATTAACCTTTCATCACCGAAGGTCATTCCTGCCTCATGCAGGCATTTGCTAAAGAGGTCTTCATGGAGCTCTTGCCAATAGGATAAGCTTCAGTCTCCAACGCCTTCCTTGTAGGATTCCTACATTTGGTAAGCTTTCATATTTGTACTCCTATACTTCCTCTCTCTTCATTTTACCAAAAAACGCTAGGCCGTCTGACCCAGCGTTTTCATCTTAATACTTAGAATGTTTGTAACCGTAAAAGGCATAAATAGCTGAACCGATTAGCACTGCTATGCCAAAGGCTAACCAGGTTTGCCAACTATACTGACTCATAAAGGAGAGACAGACGATAATTGAGATAATGGGCAAGACCGGAACAAATGGGACCTTAAACTCATCCTTCTGCGGCAAGCCCTTGTCCTTACGAAGAATGATGAGGGCAATAGCCAAGAGAACCAGGTAAGCCAAGGTCGCAATGTTAACCAAAGATGCCATATTAGCCAAAGAGAAGAGTCCTGCTGAGATGGCTGAAAGGATACCAGTCAAAAGTGTCGCATGATGTGGAACCTTATGGGTCTTTGAAACCTTTTGGAAGGTTTGTGGAAGGAAACCATCACGCGCCAGGCTGTAAACCATACGGCTAAGGGCATAGGCCATGGAAATACATACGGTAATCAAGGTCATAATGGCAACCACCGATACATAATTGGCAGCCCAAGGCACACCAATATAACGAAGGGCATAAGCTACGGCATCGTCAACATTTAACTTGGTATAGTGAACCGCTCCCGTCAAGACTAGCGAAACCACTGCATAAAGTGCAGCGACGATAATCAAGGCGAGAACAATGCCTCGAGGAACATTCTTTTGGGGTTCCTTAATCTCATCTACTGTCATAGAGATAGATTCAAAACCAAGAAAACCAAAGAACATGAGAGAAGCCCCCGCCATAATCCCCGTCTTACCACCATAGATTTGACCAAAGCCAAATGGTGCGAAGTTAGCCCAATTGCTTGGATTCAGATGGAAGAGACCAACTAGGATGAAGACCGCCAAAGCAGAAAACTTAAGCACCACTAAGAGCGAGTTCAAACGAAGGGCTTGTTTGGAATCCAAGAGGAGGAGAGCCGTCACTAGTACCAAAACCAAGACTGGCAAGAGGTCAATATAAGTTCCTTGACTCGGATTAAAAGGGCCACTGATAGCTTGAGGAAGCTGTAGACCAAAGCTTGCCAGGAGTCCCTTGAGGTAGGCTCCCCAACCAGAGGCAACACTGGACACGGCATTCATGAAAACGATCATTGTAAGCCACCCCCCCATCCAAGCAGGGTACTCACCCCAAGAAGCGTAGAGATAACCATAAACACCGCCAGCCGATGGGTAACGTGAGGCAAACTCAGCAAAGAAAATAGCTGACATACCCACACAAACGGCTGAAATCAAAACCGAAATAATCAGGGCAGGACCTGCCAAGGTTGATGCTGCGGTACCAGTAATCGTAAAGATTCCTGTTCCCACCATAGCACCAATCCCCAAGAGGACGACATCCCTGAGGGTCAGATGACGTTTCATCTCGGTTTGAGCGAGACCGACATCCTTTTTACGAAAAATACTCATTTTTTTACTCCAATTTTTGAGAAATACCGCACTATTATACCATATTCCAGGCCAAAAATAGACCCATTTCTGTATTTTTATACCCCTATTATTAAAAAGCATGTTCAAGATTAGGATTTTATAACAATTATTTTCTAATGTGTTGCCTATACCTATCAAAAACCACCCGCTCAAAATCTTGCTTTAGATGCCTATTTTCTACTGTCTTAGTAGATTTCGAAATATTTAAAATCTTTAGAAAAGGCTATGAAAATGGGGCCAATTGCGTTTGATTCTTCTAATGAAAGATGTTAGAATGAGGTCATAAAAATGGAAAAGGGGAACTTTTATGGAAAATAAAGTTCATTTTAAACTTCATAAAGTGAAGAAACAATGGGTTACCATTGCCGTGTCTGGTTTGGCACTTGGTGCCTCATTGATTGGTGCTACTGTCTCTGCCGACGAGCAAGCTGCAAATCAAGTCACCTCAGCTAACACACCTGAGAGTGTTAACCAGAATCCTGATTTTGTCATCACAGAGACAACTACAACTACGACTAAATCTGAAGACGCAGCAACTGCTAAACCAAGCGATACAAATCCCACTGTCACGGCTGATAAACAGCCAAGCCTCAAAGAAGACCAAGCAAGTAGTTCTTACAATTTGTCCAGTGGCGAAACGAGAACTGCGACATCAACTTCAGAAGTAGCCAGTACAGCTACTGACGTGAACAGCCAAGCACCTGAAGCTGTGGAAACTACTGTCGTCTCTGGAGGTCAGTTCAAGAGCGATGCGGAAGGCAACTGGTACTACCTCAAAGATGGGAAAAATCTAACAGGTGCTCAAAACGTTGACCATTTCGACCTTTATTTCCACGAGGATGGAAAGCAAGCCAAGGGCGAGATCATCACTGAAAATGGACAATCTTTCTACTATGACAAGGCCAATGGACGTAAGGTAACCAACACCTCTATCAATATCAACGGTCAAGCCTATACTGCTGATGCCCAAGGACGCCTGACAGTGGTTCTGCCTGAAACCAACAAACGCAACCAGTTTATCGAAGATAATTACCACAACTGGTATTACCTCGGAAAGGATGGCAAACCCGTCACTGGTGCTCAGACCATTGATGGCTTTAACCTCTACTTCCACGAAGACGGTCGACAAGCTAAAAACGAAATTATTACTATTAATGGTGATAGCTACTATTTCGATAAAGACAATGGTCGTCGTGTAACAGGTCGCCAAGCTCTTGACAACGTCAACCATAAATACTTTGGTTTTTACTACTTCGACAAAGATGGCAAGATGGTCAAAGATGACTTCGTCACCGAGAATGGCGATCTTTACTACTTTGATGCTACTGGCAATCAACCTAATTTTGTCTTTGTTTCGGATAAAGCTGGTCATTGGTATTACATGAGTGACTTCAAGGCAACTAAAGGTTTCTCAGCCCCATTTGGTTTCGATACCGAATTCCTAGACCGTAGCCGATCCGACTATAAGACAAGCGTGCAAAACCTGAATGGCCAACAGTATTACTTTGATCCCAAGACTGGTATCATGGTAACCAATCGCTATGTTTCTGACGATCAGGGAAATTGGTATTACTTTGGCAAAGATGGTAAAGCGCTTCATGGTTTTCAAACAGTGGACGGTAACCTTCATTACTTCAATGATAGTGGCCAACAAGTCAAAGGTGACTTACTTTACTACAATAACGATATCTACTATTTCGATAAAGACAATGGAAATCCAGTAACTAACCAATTCGTTAATAGAGACGATGCTTGGTACTATTTCGGAGCTGATGGTAAAGCCGTGTCTGGTTTCCAAACCATTAATGGACAGAACCTTTATTTCCACGAATATGGTGTCCAAGCCAAGGGACAACTGGTTACTGTTGACGGTAAAACCTACTACTTCGACCCAAATACAGGTGAAAAGTGGGTTAATCGTTCACTTACCTTAAACGGTACGGTCTATAACTTTGACAATAATGGTGTGGCGACGACTAAAGCTGACCAGACCACAAATCGAAACCAATTTGTTAAAGGTACCGATCAAGAATGGTACTACTACGATGCTAATGGTAAAAAAGTCACTGGTTTCCAAACTATTAACAAGGACCTCTACTTCTTTAACGAGAAAGGCCAACAAGTTCGAGGAGGTATTTTCAACCTAGGTGATAACTACTACGTCGCCAACAAAGATACTGGTGCTATCATTCGTAATGCCTTTTATCACGATACATCAACTGGACCTTATGGCAACTTCTCTGAAAACATCTACTACGCTGGCAATGATGGTGCCTTCAAGACAGGCTGGTTAGAAGTCAACGGTAACCGTTACTACGCTAGCGACTATTCTGATGACAACACCCCCAAAGGAAACCTCTACACAGGAGTTATCAACTCTCAACTCTTTAGCCCAGATGGGAAACTCTTGACAAATGGTCTCTATCCTGAGTTTAAGCGTACTGGTGAAAATGCTTATGACCTTGAAGGTGTCTATGTCACAGATAACGACGGTAATATCAAAGAAGGTCCTTATCAGTATGATGGCAAGATTATTGGGTCTAAATATAGTAGCGTCCGCCAATCCCAATGGTCAACTTTTGACGAATGGGACATTCTTAACGGACACCTCTACCATTTCGACTCAACACCTATGACCTTCACAGTACCAAATGGTCAAAAAGTGACCACAAACGTTGCCATTGCAACAACTAACAAGGCCCTTACCTATCGAGGTGTAACCTTTAATTTTGATGACAAAGGTATTGATGCGACAAAAGAAAAAGCCATCCACTTTGACCAATTGAAGACGGATCCTAGCGGTACAAGTTATCTCTATGAAAATGGCCAAAAGGTCACTGGCTTGAAGACCTTTGATGGCGTTAGTTACTATTTCTATGACGATGGCCACCAAGCTAAAGGTACTGAGGTCGCAATCAACAATAATGTTTACCAATTTGACCAATTGACTGGTATCATGACACGCAACGCCTTTTCAAAATCATACAACTACGAAGGTTCTCCACGTTTTCCATACTACCCAACACGCTACTATGGCAATGACGGAGCTGCTCTGACAGGTTGGCAAACCATCAACGGCAAGGACTACCACTTCCGAGATAGCGGAAACCTTGAAACAGGACGTTTTGTCATCGGGGACAGAGCTTATAATGCTGATGACAATGGCGTGGTTGCTGACCGCAAGGGTGAACCTGCCTACCGCAATCGTATCGTCTACGATAAGGGCGACAACTATTATTACAATGATAAAGGTGAGAAAGTGACCGGCTTCCAAGAAGTTGACGGCAAGGTCCTCTACTTCGACGCTGAAGGCAAACAAGTCCTAGGACGCTTTGTCACAGTTGATATTTACACCTACTATTTAGACCCTAAAACAGGTGAAAGATACACTAACCGATCTGTCCTCATCGACGGTAAACTCTATACCTTCGATAAAGATGGACACGTGGTGTCTTAAGATGAGATGAAACCTGAAACCGAGACGAAAGTCTTGGTTTTTTTGGTGGGGAAATGCTAAAAGCTATACTGTAAGAGTACATTTCTTATGTCTCTATTTTTGCTATAATAGTCTCAAACAAAGCAAAGGAGATTTTCTATGACATCCTTATACGATTTTACAGTTTCAGATCAAGCTGACCAACCCGTGTCTCTCCAGAACTATAAGGGAAAGGTCGTCTTAATCGCCAATACAGCAACAGGCTGTGGTTTGACGCCACAGTATCAAGGCCTGCAAGAACTTTATGACAAATACAAAGACCAAGGCTTCGAGATTCTTGATTTTCCTTGTAATCAGTTTATGGGACAGGCACCTGGTAATGCTGAAGAAATCAATAGCTTTTGCACCCTCAATTACCAGACGACTTTTCCCCGTTTTGCCAAAATCAAGGTCAATGGTAAGGAAGCAGAGCCACTTTTTGAGTGGCTTAAAAAAGAAAAATCTGGACCCCTTGGGGCTAGAATTGAATGGAACTTTGCTAAGTTTCTGATTAACCGTGAGGGACAAGTCGTCGAACGCTTTTCTTCCAAAACAGACCCTCTAAAAATGGAAAATACTATCAAGGCTCTTCTTAATAACTAAACAAAAACGAGAGTAAAACCGAACGACAATCACTGACTGTCGCAAGTTCTGCTCTCGTTTTCTGCGTTAAGAAAAATAGTATAAAAAGAAATTACGCTCTATTTTAGAACAAAGCTGTCAATGCTGTAATTAAACCAAAGACGATGCCTGGCGCATTCGCAGCAGCAAGGGGAAGGTCACGTTCTTTTTTAAAGAGACCATAGTAAACCCAAAGGCTACAGTTGATAGCCGCTACCAAAGGTTGGATAAAGTTTCCTTTATGACCAGACAAATTGTCCATGATTTGTGGCACGTAAGACACGTACATCATTACTGACATAAAGGTTGCCACCCAACCAAGGGTTTTCATTTGTTTATCTGACATTTTGATTCTCCTCTTTCATAAAAAATTCACTCTGTCCTTTAGACCTGTGAGAATGGTCTCAGGACGTGTTTCAATCCTTTAAAATTAAAACAGAGTCT
>OAZY01000981.1_pt1 | contig 12616 bp, 10 predicted proteins | sample 1494931 | NCBI WGS metagenome assembly OAZY01 (sample SAMEA2579921, study PRJEB22360) | human gut metagenome | biome: human gut; feature: human-associated habitat; material: faeces | place: Denmark | collected 2008/2010 | reverse complement strand
TTTCTGGACGGCCTTTGTCGGGAGCAGCATGATGCCGGCCGCAACGGCAAGCGCAACAATAACGACTCCGACCAAAAATTTTGTCTTCATTTCTAGACCATGTGAGTAAGCATCAAAAGGAGTGACAGACTGACGGCGACGCCATACGGAATTTCAGTCGTCCTGCGGGTTCTGACCAAATTCAGGCAGAGATATAAAAGTGCAAGCACGCCGCCGGCCCAAGCGGTTATGAGCAGCAAATCCAGCGTTCTTGCGGATGTCCAAAGCGCTGCTGCAGCCAAAAGCTTGATATCCCCCGCGCCGATCAGCCCGAGGTATGCCGAAACTGGGAATCCTGCGAGCAGAAGCCATCCGGCCTGCAGCGGACTGCCGCCGACCCATGCGTCAGCGACAGCCGTCAGACCGAGCAGAACGGCCGCAGCATTTGGAATCTCCCGTTTGGTCAAGTCACTCCAACTTGCCCATACAAGGACCGCCATTGCTGCGGCAGCGAGTACCGTGCTATTTGCCACCTTGCGTCGGCAGATGGTCAACGATGCCTTTGAAGAGATCGCTGATCGCCGTTGCCAGCGGGCCGTCGGAAGAGACGAGCGCGCCGATTACGATCGCCACGCCGGCGGCCAGAATGCCGTATTCGATGGCAGTCACGCCGCGGCGGCTGCGAATGAAGAGACGAATGCGTTCAATGAATGTCATGATGCGTCCTTTGGTCGGAAAATCAGAAGTGGTAAGAGGCGCTGGTCGAAAGCTTGTAGACCTGACGATCCTGTGAGCCGTCGACATAGGTGCCATACAGGCTGTAGTCGTAGTTGTCGCCCTTGAGGCTCAACCCAAGATCAATGCGCATGAGTGTCCGATCGGCGAAAGTGAAGGTGTAATTTGTCGTTTCGCCAAGGGCCGATGAACTGGCATCAAGCGTTCGATCACCGAATACGCGAGCCCAGGAAAAGCCGAGCGTTGGAGATGCAATACCCCACCGAGTCTTGTAATTGCCTTCCCAATTCAAGCCCACCGGCACCATGATCGTGGAGCTTGTCGCACCTGGACGAGCCTTGATGCCCGGCCCAGCGTCATACTCCTCGCCCTTGAGATGGAAGAGCTCTGCACCCACAAACGGATAGACGATGGTTTCTCCGAGCAGCACACCGACTGAAGCACGGCCGCCGAGGTTGTAGACCCATGTGCTCATATCCGCCTTCGAGCGGGTGTAGCTGCTTGACACCTCACTTTGCAGGAGTGTCGCAGCTGCGTGCCCATCCAAGGTGACCGGTCCCATTCCATAACGGGCATAAGCCATCAACGTCCAAGCATCGAATTCGTCCTTGACGCCGACACTGTCGTTTTTCGTGCTCCCCGAAGAGAAACCGCCTGCGAGGCCTACGCGAACACCCGAAGCAACCGGCGTATCAAAGCCCACTGCAACACCATAAGCGTCGCGTTTCACGCGCTGGGTAACACCGCGCGTCGACGAAGCCGCTCCCGCGCGGGAGACGGATACCGGCAATTCATCAATTTTCGCTTTGCCGCCAAGAAGCGCTGCCCAAGCGTGCGACTCCGGATCCTTTACCGAAGCCATATTTCTCTGAACGGTTTGAATGACCTCATCCGAAGCATCGAAAGCCGTCGAATAAACAGCCGCCGCCCCAGCCGGATTCAGCAGCATGTCCGCTTTATTGCCGACCTCAACGATTTGATCCTTAGTGAATGTCGTGAAACTCTTGTTGTTTCCGAGTGCATTCAAGACTTCCACGAGATAACGCTCAGTGTCAGATCGATCCGCCTCAGGCTTGCGGTAGGCTTCTTCAAACATTGCTGCGGACATCATCGCGTCGCCAAAAATGGCTTTGGGCGTTTGAATCTGAGCGATGATCGTTTTGCCGTCATCGTCATACTTAAAGCCATAGAGCGGATTGTCCGTAAAGATGTTCTCTTCCTTCCAGAGCTTATCGGCCTTAACGTGATCGTCCACTACTGTGATATTTTGCGTATCTTTGGTCAGTCCCTTGATATAGAGCTGCGAAGTATCGGCTACCGACAGCTTGATTGGATTGCCGTCGAGCGTACTGAACAGCGGTTCGTTCTCTCTTCCCTTGATCTGCCAATAACTCCCGGCAACCTCCATGTCCACTAGGAAGAGAGAGCTCGAACCAAATACGATGGCATTCCCATCCGCTGCCGCATCAGAACCCACTAAGATTTGATTGCTGCCAACCACTTGAAACCGCAAGGGCACACTGGTATACAAAATTGCCTTCGGTTTCGTCTTGAGTGTTGCCACTGATGAGGCAATTCGCTCTTTAACCAGCGCTTCATCGGCGTATTCGGCTTCCGTACCGAATTGCGGCCAATTACCGCCTTTTTGAAAGCGGTCACTGGCGGTAAAGGTCAAATGGGAAAGTGCAAGCGTCGTGTAATCGGCGAGCTTGAAATTCACCTTCGAGCCGAACCCATTCCCGCCCATGGCCGTGCCGTCATAGTTGCTGTCTGTTACATGGAAAAGCGCAAATGAGCCATGCTGCTCGGCTTTGGATGTTTCAAGCGCTACGCTTCCGAGCCACCAATCAGCAAGGGCAAATTCTGCTGAAGAATCTGTCAGCGTTAAATGATCAACATCCGTTTCCTGAATTTTAGTGGTGCGATAGTCGTATGCTTCAAAGGGATTTCCATTGTCATCAATAATGGTTTGCTTTTTGACTGGATTGTTTATCCTTGAATTTATAAGTGTAATTTCCTCAGCTGAACCACCCAGAAAGAAATCCGTATTGAGTGTGGAATTCTCCAACACAAATACGCCTTCGACTTCTATCGTCTTTGTCGTAACTACAGCATTATTAAGGTGAAGTTCGTTATTGGCCTTCAGTGTATCTGAAAACGCCGCATCCACATTTGTGAGGTATGCTTCGCCGGCACTGCGGGCCTCCAAACTCTTTGCTGTCAGCTTGCCTCTGGTCCCCGATTCAGTACCAATATTCAGGGTACCTCCGGCGAAAGATGCAATTTCGGCCTCGTCCGTACCAATGATAAATTGGCCGCCGTCACTGACTAAATTAACAGTTTTCTGACTAATGCCGATTTGTTTACCTGACGCCTGCGAAAGGTCAATTGCAGAATAGGAAAAATCATCCCCATCTTTAATTTTTTGATAGTCATCGTATTCTGGCCTGGCGTCGTCGCCAAACAGCACCCCCGCCTTCCCCGCTTCAACCGTGAAAACCTCAGCGGCGGCAGACGATGCAATAGTGCTGAAAAAGAGGGCTGCCGAAACAGCAATCGACAGCCGTGTTAAACCTGAGACAACACTATCAGTTGCCAGTAGAGGTGGTAAGAATTTCAACATACTGTGGTTTAGAGCGAAAACGGCGTTGTTTGTGCGAATGAAAACGATTCTCATTTGCTTTATTCGGCAAATATATAGATCACCCCTCTAATCTGCAAATAATTGCTTCATAAGCTAGCAAATCAAAGTGCTATTTCATTTGATAAACAAAGGACCACAAACAAGCGTTTCGCCGAAGAAAACTACGTAAACTAATTAAGTTGTAATAAATTGTGATATTAGTTTACTTGAGTTGGTTGTTACAATTTTGTCTTCGGAACAATTGCATTACCCTCGTTTACTAGCTGATAACATAGCAAAATTACATCTTTATCTATCTTTTTGTTTTCACAAAATAAAAAGATAGATATCTGAAAACAGACATAATCACTGTCTGATTATTGAGCCTAAAAGAGTGAATGAAATTCACTAAATCTGGATCCTGACTGCCTTACATCCTGTTGTGCTGCAGAAGTTGAATTGAGTCAGCATCCAATCACGATCAGCGGTCGCATTTCACGATGAATGAAGAATGAGCATGGCGTTCATTGGCTCGCTTCATGCGCAATAGACACGTGAAGTTTTTGCCGGAAAAGCGCCGACAGATCATTCCTAGAAAAAGAGAGTCGAAACTGCCCGCCATACTCCGCTCCCCTTTCATAACAGGATCCCCAACAAAAACCGCCCTCTCTCTACGATTTCGCGGCCCCTGTCTCGCGCAAGGACGCTCTTTCACAATCCGCGCTTCGTGCGCAATGGTTCTCTATGCTTGTCCCAACCAACCGCATGCTCGAGATTTACGGTTGTCAACGGTCAGGTGTCAAGCGAACGATAAATTGACCCCCTAGCGGACAAATCTTGACCCCCTGCAGTCAGGCCGCTCAGGTTTTTATTCTTTTGCAGCTTGCAAGGTTATCGGTTAAGCATTTTTTAGCTTGTGTTCGTTCAGCCGCCGCTCTCAGATTGAGCGTAGGATGATGTTCCTAAATTTCGTAGACGCAAGAGTCAACGGCTTGCACTGCGTCATATGATCAACATCACCGCTTCAAACCGTCATGGGCAGCTTTCACGAACTCATCGCAGGTTTTCATAACTTTCAAGAGTCCTATCTCTTGAAGGAAAAGGAATTTTTTGATCAGCTGGCTCACGGGCAGAAACCCAAAAGTCTTGTCATTGCCTGCTGTGACTCGCGTGTAGATCCCGCTATTCTTTTGGGCGGCAAACCCGGCGATCTCTTTGTGGTGAGAAGCATTGCCGCACTCATCCCGCCCGTCGGACTTTCGTCGCAGCGTGACGCAGTCATGTCCGCTGTGGAATACGGTGTGAAACACCTCGACGTAGACCATCTGATCGTTATGGGGCACTCTGCCTGCGGCGGCATTCATGCAGCGCTCTTCCCCGAAAAAATAGAAAAGGAATTTTTCCTGTCGCGTTGGGTACAGATGGCTCACCCCGTTTCTGAAGAGCTTCGGCGAGAACTCACTGCTGCACCAGCACCGGAAGTGCTGCCAGATCCCTCCGCGCCGGAATTTGTTCGGCGCGTCGAAGAAGGGACTGTGCTGCAGTCAATTGAAAACCTCCTTTCATACGACTGGATCGAAGCCAAAGTTCAAGAGGGAACGCTGTCCCTTCATGCGCTTTACTACGACCTCAAGTCCGGCACCCTTTACGTCTGGAATGCTGAAAAAGAGGACTTTGAACCCTCGCAGGAACATCACTGTCCCAAAGAAACCAGTCTCTGTCATTTTTGAGCGCTCGGAAAACAGGCAGCGGCATCTACGCTCTTTATCCTATTGACGCCTTCATAACCCTTGAGGGATGATTTGTTCCGTCAGTGCAGTCATTGCACTTCCCATCAAGTTGAATACCCATACTTTTGAGTCCTCTCATCATGCAGCACAACGCCCGCACCTCCATCGCCATGACGGCGTATTGGTGGCGCCCCTCAACAGAGCGGGCGTTCAGTCGGTGTGCGTGCTGAGAAAAGAAGCTGTTCCTTAAAGCTTTCGAACTTTTCAAAAGCATCCATAAGCCCGCGGATCTCGAGTCCAGCGGGCTTTTGCTTTATCGAGTCGCGGTGAGTCCAACGAGATCCTCCAAGCCATTCTCAAGCCATTCATACGGAGTACTTCACCATGACCACCTTCAATTTCAATACGCTTTGCGCCGGCCGCAGCCTCACCACCGAAGAATCCCAAGCACTCTTTACTCAGGTCTTCGAAGGCAAGATCGATCCCGTGCTTTTGGCCGGCATCCTCACTGCGCTGAAGATCAAAGGCGAAACGCCTGAAGAAATCGAAGGCGCAGCCAGAGCCATGGTGGCTGCAGCGGCATACTTCCCGCGTCCTCAGGGGGTGGAAGTCGGGGAAATCGTCGGCACCGGCGGCGATGGGATGAAGACAATCAACGTCTCAACTACAACAGCGCTTCTGGCTGCTGCAGCGGGACTCAAGATTGCCAAGCACGGCAACCGCGGTGTCTCTTCCCCTACCGGGGCATCAGACCTCCTCACGGCTCTTGGCGTCGACATTCGTCTGACGCCCGATGAAAGCGCCCAACTGCTCAACGCCACGGGATTTTGCTTCTGCTTTGCACAGCTCTACCATCCGGCCATGCGTTTTGCCGGTCCTGTGCGCGCTGCTTTAAAAACCCGCACGATTTTCAACATTCTCGGGCCGCTCACCAATCCCGCTCACCCGGACTATGCGCTGATCGGCGTTTATTCTCCAGCTCTTCTCGAAACGGTCGCACAAACTTTGCGTCTTCTCGGCGTCAAGCGTGCCTACGTTGTTCATGGCAGCGGTCTCGATGAAGCTGCTGTCCACGGCACGACCGAAATTGCAGAATTGAAGGAAGACGGTTCGATCGAGCGCAGCACGCTCACACCGGCCGATCTTGGCGCCAAGCGCCTCTATTCCATTGAAGAAATCAAAGGCGGCGCTCCGGCAGACAATGCCCTCATTACGGAAGCGATCCTGGCGGGTAAGGGTACAGAAGCACAGCAAGCCTTCGTGGCAGCCAATTTGACACTGCTGCTGAAAATCGGCGGGCTTGCGAAGAGCCTGCCTGAAGCCGTTGAACTTGCTCGCCGCACCATGGCTTCCGGCAAGGGGCTCGAAGTGCTCAACGCTCATCGTGCATATGCCGCGTCCCATACGGCATCCTCACAAAAAGCTGCCTGAGCCTAGCCACATCACTCACGACCGAAAACGACAAAATGCAGTTTGATCTTTTTCGCAATGCCCAAGCCACTGACGCCGTCGCCCTACTGAACCACGCGTCCATGGCGAGCACCGTGCTTGAAAAAATTGCTGCCTCGTCTGTTCAGCGTGCGGCTGCGCTTCCTGCCGTCACACGCGCCGAATTCGATGCAGCCGAATTGGATCGGCGCGAGCATTTTGCCGCTGCCGGCATTGATGGCAATGCGCTCGCGCAGCGATACGGTGTTTTTTCGTCTGCCCTGCGCCTTCCCGGCCGCAGAGTGATTCTGGAGATCAAGGCCGCATCGCCCTCAAAAGGCGTCATGAAGACGGCCATTGATCTGGATGATTATGCGTTGGTCTATGACACCTACGCCGATGCCATTTCTGTACTGACGGAGCCGGAATTCTTCCGCGGCAGTTTTGAGCGCCTGGCTGCAGTCCGTGAACGCACCACGCGCCCCTTGCTGGCAAAGGATTTCATTGTGAGGGATCGGCAGCTGCTCGCCGCGTACCGCTGCGGAGCCGATGCCGTCCTCTTGATGCTTTCCGTATTAGCCCCCGACGGTTACCGAGACCTGGCAGCCAAAGCCAAAGCACTCGGACTCGAGGTGCTTACCGAAGCCTCATCCGTTGAAGAAGCTCGCCTGGCGCTTGAGCTCGGTGCAAAAATAATCGGCATCAATAACCGCAATCTTCGTACGCTCGAAGTAGATGTCAACCGCGCGCCGAATGTAGCGTCAGCATTAACGGGCGAACTGCCTGAGGATGTTGTACTCGTTGCGGAATCGGGCTATACGTCCTTCACCGCCATTGCAAAAGCCGTCGCCGCAGCTCCTCGGTTAAATGCTTTCCTTTGCGGCTCAGCCCTGTCGCAAGCCTCCAACTTGTCTCTGGCCGTGCGGGAACTGTTGTTCGGTCATTCGAAAGTCTGCGGCATTACGCGCCCAGAAGATGCAATGACCGCTGCTGAGGCGGGGTGTTCAACGGTTGGAATCATCCTCGCGGCACGATCAAAGCGCTGTGTTGTCCTCTCGGAGGCGAAGCGACTGGCAAAAGTCATCCGAGACAATGCTCAGCGTCTCCAAATGCCCGTAGCGATCTGTGCAGTAATCGATGCCGCCGAACTTTCTCAGATTCCAACTATCCTGCAAACATTTGCCCCTGAACGCATCCAAATTCACGGAACGCTTTCCGCAGAAGCACTCAAAAACCTTGTTCACTCCTATCCCGGCACGGCCTTCGTACCCGTCATTGGCGTAAGCATTCAGTGCCGCCGCGCAGACGAAACGGATGCTCACCTTCTCAGAGCAGTTCGCAGCCTTCTGGACGCCGGCGCAGCCAACGTGCTCCTGGATGCTGCCAATGCCTCTGGCTCCGGCGGCACCGGAACGACTTTCGATCACGCCGTGCTGAAAGGACTCCAAACGGATCCCCAAGTACTTGCTCAGGTTTTGCTCGCCGGGGGTTTATCGCCCGTCAATGCAGCCCAAGCAGCCTTCACCGGCGCTGCGGGTTTTGATTTCAATTCCGGCGTTGAAGACGCGCCTGGCATTAAATCCCCCGCCAAAATTCTTGCGGCCTTTGCCGCTCTCCGCGGCATTCCTGCGCCGAAGCCTCACCACTGATTGTGAGCCCAGCTCTACACAGAACTCTCATTTACAACGGACAGTCCATCATGAAGCTCAACCCTTATTTCGGCCGATTCGGCGGCCAGTTCGTTCCGGAAATCCTTATTCCCGCACTTGATCAGCTCGAAGAAGCCTTCATCGCTGCCAAAGATGATCCGACATTCCAACAGGAACTTCACACGCTTCTCACTGACTATGCCGGTCGTCCGACGCCTTTGACAAAGTGCCGCAACCTGACACAAGGCACCAAAACCACGATCTATCTCAAACGCGAAGATCTGGTTCACGGCGGCGCACACAAGACCAATCAAGTGCTGGGTCAAGCGCTTCTGGCCCGCCGCATGGGCAAGACCCGAATCATTGCCGAAACAGGCGCCGGGCAGCACGGCGTTGCCACCGCTATTGCCTGTGCGCTGCTTGGATTCAAATGCCGCGTCTATATGGGCGCAAAAGACGTCGAACGGCAAAAGCCCAATGTCTTCCGTATGGAATTGATGGGCGCAGAGGTTGTGCCGGTACATAACGGCCGCAGCACGCTTAAAGAAGCCTGCAATGCCGCTCTTCGTGACTGGGCTGGTTCTTTTGCCGATACGCATTACATGCTCGGCACCGCTGCGGGCCCGCATCCTTTCCCCACCATCGTGCGTGAATTCCAGAAAATCATCGGTGAAGAAGCTCGTGCGCAGTTTGCCAAACTCGAGGGCGGTCTGCCCGATGCCGTCATCGCCTGCGTGGGAGGCGGTTCAAACGCGATTGGCCTTTTTACCGATTTCGTACCGCATAAGAGCGTCAAGCTGATCGGTGTTGAACCTGCCGGACGCGGTCTTGATACGCCGGATCATGGCGCCACGCTTGAAAAAGGGACGCCCGGCATCTTCTTTGGCGCCCGCTCCTACAACATGCAGACGCCGGACGGTCAGATTGAAGAGTCTTTCTCTATCTCAGCCGGGCTCGACTTCCCGTCCGTAGGACCCGAACACGCTTACCTGCAGGAAATCGGCCGGGCTGAATATCACGGCATCACGGATCGTGAAGCACTGTCCGCTTTCATTGAACTCTCCCAGCGCGAAGGCATTATTCCCGCCTTGGAAAGCGCTCACGCGCTCGCCTATGCCCTCAAGCTGGCACGCCAAAATCCTGAACGCGAACAAAAATTTGTCGTCAACCTCTCCGGCCGCGGCGATAAGGATATCTTCCAGGTCTCGCAGCGTTTGGAAGATGAGGGACTTTTTGTGAACGGCCGTCTTGCCGCCGATGCTGCCCAGGCCGTCCTGGAAGGCTGATCGCCCGACATATCTCTCGAACTGCATTCAACCCAAATTTTTCAAGGATTCCCTCTCATGACGCAGTCAGACCGTTTCGCTGCACGTTTTGCCGTGCTGGCACAAAAGAAGGAAGGCGCCTTTGTACCCTTTGTCAATCTTTGCGACCCGACGCCGGAAATCTCGTCCCAAATTCTGGAAGCTTTAGCGGCCGGCGGAGCCGATGCACTTGAACTCGGCATTCCTTTTTCCGACCCCTGTGCAGACGGTCCGGTCATTGAAGCTTCTGCTCAGCGCGCGCTCGCAGCGGGCTCAACGACCGCCAAATGTCTGGGAATTATCAAATCGTTCCGCGCAAAACACCCGGATATTCCCGTGAGCCTTATGCTCTATGTAAACCTCGTGACAGCGCCCGGCGTCGAAAACTTCTTTGCGGCCGCCAAGGATGCCGGCGTTGATGCTGTGCTGATTCCGGACGTTCCGATTTCAATGCGCGAAGCTGAACCTGAATGGGATGCTGCGGCCAAAGCGCACGGCATTCATCTGATTGCCATCGCGCCGCCCAACGGCACTCCGGACCTCTATAAAGAAGTCGCTCAGCGCTCTACGGGATATGTTTATCTCCTCTCCCGCGCGGGCATTACCGGTACGGATAAAACTGCCGGGCGTCCCGGTGAAGCCGAAATTGCTGCGCTTCGCGCTGCCGGCTCGGCGCCACTGCTTTTGGGGTTTGGCGTATCGCGTCCTGAACATGTCCGTGCTGCGCTTGAAGCTGGCGCAAACGGCGCCATTGCCGGATCTGCCGTTGCTCAGGTGATCACGGAAAACCTCAGCAATGTTCCTGTGATGCTCGAGCGCCTCACCGCATTTGTTAAAGATATGAAAGGCGCCACCGCTCTTAGGTGAAGCGCAAAGCGGCTCTCTCCGACAGACATCAGCGCCGTCTTGATCCTTTTAACGCCTCAAGACGGCGCATTTTATTTGCCGCACATCCGGCCGGCAGTTTTAGGCCTCGTGCGGTTTGGGAAAGAAGTATCTGAGTTTGGCGTTGGGGTGCTGCTTCGTGAAGAAGCTCACTAGAGCAAAGACCACTGCCGTCACTAAGAGCCCCGGAACGATGGCATGGAATCCCCAAAGGTTGGGCTTGAAAAGCAGCAGTCCCGCATAGAGCATGAGCCCAACCGTGATCGAGGCTACGCACCCCTTGGCTGTGGCTCGCCGCCAGAAAAGTCCCAAGACTAATGGGAATAAGAAGGCAACTTCCAATCCTCCGAAGCTGCCCATGTTGATCCAGGCAATGAGGTCAAAGGGACGAGCGGCAGCCGCCATGGCGGCAAGTCCGAGCACCAACGTTGCCCAGCGCGAAATGCGCAGAAGCACCTTAGGCTGATGTTCAAGCTCCGGACGTGCTGCCAAAAGCAGATCCTTCACAACCGCCGATGAGGCTGCGATCAAAAGCGAACTCACTGTCGACATGGTGGCTGCCAGCGGGCCGATCAAGGTGATGCCGGCCTCTATCGGCGTGAGATGCTGAGTAATGAGGCGCGGCACGACGTGATCCGTAGATGCGCCTGCAAGATCAAAGTCAGGCAGCCCGCGCGCAAAAACACCGATTACGGTGATGCCGATCATCAGTGCACCGCACACTATGGTACTCACGATCATCGCGCGATGAAGATCAGCAGAAGACTGGTAACTCATGCACCGCACAGCCGACTGCGGCAGCCCGGCCGTTCCGAAACCCACCAAAATCCAAGCCGAAAACAATAACGTCCAGGGAAGTGCGCCATTGGCATTGGGTGAAAAAATGGGGCTCGAAGACAAATCCGCTGACGGATCTGCAAGTTGGGCGGCAGCAGCGCGCTCCATAGCGGCAGTCAGTCCGCCGGCCTCCCCGATGACGGCCCACCCCAGCATCACCATGCCGACAATCATTAGGACTGCACAAACAAAATCAGTCCATGCAACCGCTCGAAAGCCGCCGAAGGTCGTATAGAAAACAGTTAGGAGGCCAAAGAGCAGAAGCCCCAAAACGGGATCAATGCCTGCCGCCTCTGCAAAAATCGCAGCGCCGCCGATGAACTGTCCGGTCATCATGGCGCAAAAGCAGATCAGCAATGCAAGCGACAGCAGCACCGTCAATGCACGGCTGCCGAAGCGCACCTCAAGAAGCCCCGTTACAGTAATTGCGCCGGATGCTCGGGATGCCAGCGCCATCTTTTTACCCAAGAGACCCAGAATAAAAAAACCTGCAATGATCTGGGGCGCAGCAAAAACTACCCAGCCAAGCCCAAGCTTCCAGGCGATGCCCGGACCAGACACAAACGAGCTGACGGACCCGTAAGTGGCTACCAAAGTCATTGCGAGCACAACTCCGGAAAGACTGCGGCTGCCTAAAAAATACTCGTCGGCAAAGCGCTGTTTTTCTTTTTCTCGGCTGCGTCGCCGCTCCGTCCACACCACAGTCACCGCAAGCGCCGCGAAAAAGAGCAGGATCGGAATGAAAATGAGGATTGTCCGGCTGGTCATTGCGCTGCCTTTTCTGCTGAAGAGTCTTCGTGATCACCGGCAAACGCCCTCTCCTCGGGCACCATATCAAGCGGCATCGCCTTGAAATACCGCTTCACAATGAACATCACCACCAGCACTGAGAGCACATACCCGCCGCAGACGGCAACCCAAAACCACAGCGGCAGCCCCCAAAAACGTTCATGAACATCTTTAAAGAGCGCAATGCTCCCCCAGAAGAAAGCAAAAAGCCCCAAAGCGGCAATGAATGTCACAGCCGCTTCTCGGCCGCAGATTCGCAGCGCCTCATCATACGTTGGGGTTGAAGGTGCAGTGCGGGGGGCCGCTTTTCGAGGGAAAGCGTCATTGGACGAAGTCATTTGAATTCGTGTTCCTCTTTAGGGAGATCAAAGGCAGAGGGAAAGGTGAGCCTCTCAAGCTCGGCAGCTTTAAGCCTCAGCGTTCAGAGAATACTCGCCCGACGCACAAACCCATAGGCATAAACCTGCATCATCCGCATTCGGCCGTCTGGATGATAAAGCAGCAAACAGGTCGCTGCAAACGAATGGAACTGCAAAAAAAGAGCTTGATTGCGCAGCCTCAATAGGCTTAATCCCAATGCTTTTCCCGAACAGGCAGCGTCAGCCCTGCCTGCTTCATCGCCGCCTTGAGCAGCAGCAGATCTTCCCAAGCCTTCAG
>OAZY01000973.1_pt1 | contig 12721 bp, 10 predicted proteins | sample 1494931 | NCBI WGS metagenome assembly OAZY01 (sample SAMEA2579921, study PRJEB22360) | human gut metagenome | biome: human gut; feature: human-associated habitat; material: faeces | place: Denmark | collected 2008/2010 | reverse complement strand
CCCTCAACAACAACATAATCTGGCAGCCGTCCTGTGGAGGCACTCTTTTTTAAAAAGAGGTTCAGCGCCCGCGAAGAGGAAACAATGATGCCGATGAGCGCATCTTTAAAGCGCGGGTGATCGGCCATGAGTTTCATGCTCGAGAGGTGAAGACCGGCCGAAAGCGTGATGCCGTCGATGCCGCCGTCAAGTGCGGCCGTCAGGCGTGCACGCAGAGTGTCGAGCCCCGCATTCATCGTGAGCTTTTCCATGCAGTTGATCAGGACGAGACCATGGCCGGTAGCGCGGCTCATGACGTCGCTCACATAGCGGCGGGCCGCCTCCTTGACATTGTCAAGGTTGAAAGTCACGGCACTTTTATCCATATGGTCGCGTTCAGAGGCCGTTCGTTTAGCCTTTTCGGCAGTAAAGCGCGTACCGAATAGACGATCCGAAAGGTCCATCAGCATCGCGTCGGAAAGGTGCGCGATGCCGCCGAGCTGTTCAACGGCCAAAGCCAGTTCGGCTGTGGAGATATTGGTACCCATGCCGCCAAGCATCAGCGGGAGGAAGCTTCGTCCGCCGAGCATGAGACGATGGTTCTGAAGTGCAGTTGCGTGCGTCATATTGGCTCAAATCCTTCTGTTCTGTTTTTTTCCGGCCGTTCTGATGCAGCTCGGATGGAAGCCAAGTTTTGCAGGCTGAGCGCTAAGAAAATCGTTGCAATTTCGGGGAAATATCTGTATAGGAGGCTTCGTTTTTTTGCCTTGCGGTGTGCTAAGGCGAATTGACGGCATACGACTGCAGGTAGATTGAAGCATCCTGTTGCATAATGCGAAGCTTGATATGAAGGGCGAACACGATATTCAGGTCTTTGTGCTCGGCAGGGACTGCGCATTCGCTCCAATTCCGCAACGCCTCACTGCCTTGAGGCTGCTTACGCAGTCCTGAGGCGGAAGAAACACACAAAAAGAATCATGGAACCCTACGCCGCTGGCTGGCTTTCGATCGTTCCGCCGATCGTTGCCATTGCACTCGCGCTGCTCACCAAGGAAGTGCTTTCCTCACTTCTGATCGGTATCCTCACGGGCACGCTCATCTACGCGATCGGCACCGACGCCAACATCATCATGGGAACGCTCGAAACGACGTTCAAGCTGATGGGGGATAAGGTGGACTTCAATATCCTCATCTTCACCTCGCTCTTGGGCGCTTTGGTCTATGTCGTCGGCATGTCCGGAGGCACAAAGGCATACGGCAATTGGGCTGTGCAGCGTGTGAAGTCGCGTCGTGCGACGCTGATGTCGACTTCAGGTCTCGGTATCCTGATTTTCATTGACGACTACTTCAACTGCCTTTCCGTGGGCACTGTGATGCGTCCGCTCTGCGACCGCTACAACGTTTCGCGCGCAAAACTCGCCTATATCATCGACTCCACTGCCGCCCCGGTCTGCATCATTGCACCGGTGTCGTCTTGGGCTGCTGCGGTGGGCTCTTCACTGAAAGGCAACGCTGTCTTTGAGTCCGACATGGCGGCTTTCATCGCATCGATTCCTTGGAATTTCTATGCGCTGCTGTCGATCTTCATGGTCTTCTTCATCATTTTCACGGGACTCGATTTTGGGCCCATGCGTACGAGTGAAGAGAAGGCGCTTCAGGGAAATGTCGGCGGCATTCAGGGCGGCGGCGCTGAACCGCCCAAGGCCAACCCGAGAGGAACGGTAATGGACATGCTGGTTCCGATCACCGCGCTGATCATCTTTGCTGTTCTGGCATTGATGTATTCGGGCGGCTATTGGGGCGCGGATCCGGCGTACCACAGTTTTGCTGCATCCATTGGCAATTCGTCGGCTGCTGCAGCGCTGGTGTGGGCCGCCTTCGGTGCTGTGCTCGTTGCGCTTTTGCTCTATGTTCCCCGTCGGCTGGTGCCTTTTGGCGATTTTATGCAGGGGTTGGTGGAGGGCATGAAGCTCATGCTTCCGGCCAACATCATTTTGGTGCTTGCCTGGACGCTTTCGGGTGTCTGCCGAGACCTACTGTCAACGCCGCAGTTTGTTGAATCTTTGGTTTCTACGGCGGGTGGGGACTTTTCAGTGTTCCTTCCGGCTGCGGTATTCATCATCGCGGCTTTTCTCGCCTTCTCGACGGGTACTGCCTGGGGTACGTTCGGCATCCTGATTCCGATCGTTGTGCCGGTGGTTCAGGGTATTGATCCCTCGCTCACGATTGTTGTGCTCTCTGCTACGCTCGCGGGTTCGGTTTTTGGCGACCACTGCTCGCCTATTTCTGATACCACGATTCTTTCGTCCGCAGGTGCCGGGTGCAATCATATTGAGCATGTTTCAACACAGCTCCCGTATGCGCTGCTTGTTGCATTCTGTTCGGCCGTGGGATATCTCGTTGCAGGCCTCTCCGGCGGGAATCTCTGGCTCTCGTTTGGCACGTCTCTGGGGCTCCTTATTGTTGCGGTGATCGTGCTTCACAATATGCGCCGCAGCAAACCTAAGATTCAGACTGCCTAATAGCAGCTCAACATCTGCGCAGCCTAACTGGATATACCGGCTAGGTTGGCACATAAAAGAAGACCCGCTAGGATTTTTTCCGAGCGGGTTTTCTATTTAATGTATTCAGGATTACACAAGTATTTTATGCAGTCAGTAGACAGCAGCAAAGAGATATATCTGTTAATACTTGGCTTGATGAAATAAATGAACCGACGTGAGCGGAATTCATTTATTAAATGATGAAGTGAAAAAACATAATCTTTACAAGTCGTTGCTTGATAAGAAATTAAGCACTCAAAATAATGAAGTTCATATTTCATCTAATTGGATGCCTATATAGTTAAAGATCGGGCATCATATTAGTGATAGCGCGAGTATCCCAAATTGTATAAGCATAATCGCTAGTTGATTAGAGCTATCAGTGATTGCTTATATCAATGGCTTGGTTTGTTGCCTGATAAACATGATTATAGAAGACGGGTTTTATCGCTGTCTTATGTTCATCAATATGAGCCATGCATTTAAGAATGATTTTCATTGTTGAAAACAAAAGATTTATTGCTACACTTTGCATCGGGGTTGCATAATGAGCGAAGAACAACGGATACATTCAAGCTATAAACATGAAAAAGTGATGTATCTGCGATGTACAAAAGATGATGGGTTAGAGGGATGAGATGAAACATGTATCTATGAATGGCATTTTTTCGAGGAATGTGGAGATATTTATTTCTCTAGCTAAAACAAAGTCATTTCAAAAGACGGCGTCAATTTTTGGATTATCAACCTCTTCTATTTCGCGTGAACTAGTAACGCTTGAAAATAAATTAAAGGTTACACTCGTAGATCGTTCTTGCCGTCCTTTGATATTGACTCCTGAAGGGCGTAAGTTATTAAGCGAACTCATTCCTATAATGAATGAATCGCAACGGGCAGTTACTTTGGCACGAGAAGCTTCGAATTTCCATCCAAGCTTAAGAATTGGTTTTATAGATAGCTTTTCTTATGATGTTGTTCCACAGTTCATTACTGTGATGCAGTCAAAAATATCAAAGTTCATATGTTTAACTGGAGGCGCAGACAGACTTGTAGAGAGACTTTTATCTCATGAGGTGGATGTAATATTAACCATTAATCCTTGTTTTGAAATTCCAGATTTAAGGCGTCACCTCCTTCTGCGAGAACCCTCTGTTCTTATTTTTCCAAAATCACAATATGATTTTAGAAGATATTTTAGAAGTTGGGAAGATTTAGCGCATTGTGGCCTACAATTTATTCGTAATTATTCTTTTAGTGGTGGAGGGCAATTGGAAAGTCAACATTTAACTACTCATGATTTAAAGTTAATGGGAACTATTCAAACTGATAATAATGGACTTCGTATTAAATTGGTTTCTGACGGTAAGGGATGGGCAATTGTTCGTCCACTTACTCTTTTACAACATGAAAAATTATTAAGTAAGCTGACGATTTACTCGGTTCCATCACCATTAATAGAACGAAAGGTTTATATTCTTGGACGGTCCAACATTTCTGTTGACCTATATAGAGATATTGTTAATAGTCTTGCTAATATTTTAAACTCTGAAGTAATCCCAAGGTTAACAGAGATTTTCTCTCCTACTATTGTTAAATCGATTGAAGTGTATCCGTATACTAATAAATAGTAAAAGAATTAAAAGTGTTGGAAGGTTAGTCGAAACGGGGTGAATGCATGGGCTGCAATTTAAAATTGCATAGCATGAAAACTTATTGATCCTATAGATCATTCTTTTACGATTGAAGCGTAGGGGATGCTTCGACTCTAGAGGAATATATTGTTTCTCTTGGCATTTCCTTTTATAAGGAGATTTTGCCATGTCTCTGCTTGTTTCGCTTCTTGCTGCTGTTGTTGTGTTTATCGCTGGCTGGGCAGTGATAAAACGTTATCCAACAGTGATTGTATTGTTTGCAGCAGGGTTAATAATGATTGGTCTCGCTATTATGTTCGGGGCTGATTCTATTCTTCCTAAAAATGCTAAAACTACTGGATTAATCTGGTTTGATGCTATTGATATCATTCGGCTTGCCGCTATTAAGCAGGTTGCTGGTATTGGCATGATTATTATGGTTGCAGGTGGTTTTGCAAAATATATGGAAACCATCGGCGCTTCTGGTGCGCTTGTACATGCATGTATTTCTCCGCTGAAAGCTCTTCATAGCCCCTATATTGTTTTGGGACTATGTTATCTTGTTGGTGCCGCCATGGTGCCAGTCGTTCCTAGTCACGGCGGTATGGCGATGTTGCTTTTAACGACGATGTATCCCATTCTTTTAAATTTGGGAGTTTCAAAAGCTGGTGCAGCAGCAGCAATTTTTTGTTCAGGCACTATCGGAATGGGGCCGGGGACAGGAACTGCACTATACGCCGCTAAAATCGCAGATATTGAGCCTATTGTATATTTTGTCCATTACCAACTTCCTGTGGCTATTCCAATGATTTTGGTGATAGCAATTTTGAATATTTTTGTTCAGAGGTATTTTGATCGTCGAAATGACGATGTTTATGAAGAATCAATATTTGCATCTGATAAGGTATTGAAAGTAGGTCCTCCAACTTATGCAATTTTGCCTGTTTTGCCTATTGCCTTATTATGTATCTTTTCAAAATTTGGTTATTCAGCAATTCAATTAAATACGGTAACTGCACTTTTATTGAGTTGGGTAATAGGCGTCATTGTCGAACTGATTCGGGTTCGAAATGTAAAGCAGGTTTTCCAAGATGCTATGGCTATGATCAAAGGCATGGGATCATTGTTCTCAACGATCGTGGCTTTGATTATTGCTGCTGAAGTATTTGCAACGGGCATCAAACTGTGTGGACTGATCACTTTGCTTCTTGATGGCGCAAATGCAGGCGGTTTGGGGATAACAGGAATGTCCGCAGTCCTTTCAGGGCTGATTGCAGTGGTTTCCTTCCTGACAGGCAGTGGTGTTGGTGCGCTGACAAGCTTGGGTTCAATTGCCACCGATGTTGCCAACGGGTTAGGCGGAAATGTGACCCAGCTCATCTCATCTATGCAGTTTACTGCTGGTCTTGCAAGAGGCAGGCGCAACAATCGTTGTTGCAGCTGCTGCAGGTGTGAGTCCAATAGCCATTGTGCGTCGTACCGCTATTCCGATGGCAGGTGCTTGGATAGTAATGATGATTGGAAATTATTTACTCTTAAATTAAATAAGTCTGCTTGGTTGCGATTATTTTTAATTGGAGAATTTAAATGAATTCAAATAATCATATTACTGTTGATCAAATTAAGAATGATGCCGAGGTTATCAAAAAAGAACTGGTGGAGTGGCGGCATTATTTGCATGCTCATCCCGAGCTTTCATTTAAAGAAGAAAGAACCACTCATTACATTGTAAATAAGCTAAAAAGCTTTGGATATACAGATATTCAAATTGGCTTTGGACCATTAAAGACTGGAGTTATGGTTGAGATTGGAAGTGGAAAACCTTGTGTCATGCTTCGAGCTGATATCGATGCCTTGCCAATTCAAGAACAAACAGGAGTTGAATTTTGCTCTCAATCTAAAGGTGTATCGCACGCTTGCGGACATGATGCGCATATAACAAATCTTCTCGGTGTGGCTAAGCTTTTGAAGAAATATGAAAAATCCATTAAAGGAAGGGTGAAGCTGCTTTTTCAACCGGCAGAAGAAACTAGGGTTAAAATATATGAAAAACCTTTATCCGGAGCGGGTTATGTTGTTCGATGCGGTGCTATTGATGATGTGGATGCCATTTTTGGCATGCATGTTTGGGGGATGTTTAGTAAAGGAAAAATATACGTTAAATCTGGTCCAACAATGATGGCTTCGGGTCGGTTTAACTTAAAGGTTATTGGGAAAGGGACTCACGGTGCAAGTCCGCATTTGGGATGTGATCCGATAACAACGATATGCCAAATCGTGGATGGCATTCAGACTGTGGTTTCTCGAGAAGTGAGTCCTTTGGAACCTCGATTAATTACTGTCGGGACGATCCATGGTGGTACAGCGACTAACGTTGTGCCGCAGGAGGCAATGATTTCTGGCACTCTTCGTGCCGCTAGCGAAAATGTCGTTAAATTTATGGGCAAAAGGTTGGCGGAAGTGGCAGAAGGAACGGCTAAAGCTCATCGATGCTCAACAGAGTACGATCTGCTTATCAACGGGCCAGCTGTTGTAAATGACTCGGAAATGGTTGCGATTGTTCGGGAGGCTGCAGCAGATGTATTGGGGACCGAACGCGTCTGTGATGTTGAAATGTTGACTGCAAGTGAGGATTTTCGAGAGTATTCTGCTCGACGTCCTGCTGCTCTTTATTTTATGGGAATGTTTGAGCCTGAAAAAGGAGTTGGCCAGCCTCAACATGACCCAGGTTTTATTGTCAATGATGATGTGTTAGTTGATTCTGTAGCAGTGATGACTTCGATAGTCTTTACTTACTTTAATAAAACAAGTGAAAATCACTTTGGACAGAGCACTCAGACAATATGATCTGGAATTTGTTAAGAGTTTGTTATTGGCGATTTTGAACGGACGATCGTTCGTCTGTGAGCTGATCGTTATTCTCTTCGGATGTCTGGATAGCCGTGATCGCTGATTCATGAGGCTGGGGCGGCTGAGGTTCTTGAATGGCCGCCGCGCCGGCTTGTACGAAGACGCCCAAGCGATCGACAAACTTCACGATTAATTTGGCAAAAAGCCCGACCAGAACCGCCGACAGAACGGTTCCTTCGCGTACGCCGATGAGTTCTCCCGCGCAGACAAGTCCAATGCCGGCAGCAATCAAGGAGAGTGTGACGTCGTTGACGATCTTTATTGAACCAAAGGACTTGCGTGTGACCGCGGCGGCTGCCAGTACGAAGCCTTCTCCCGGCTGGACAATCGTTTTTGATCGAATCTGCATGACAATGCCAAGTGCCAGAACGAAGTTTCCCGAAATGCTCATCAGGAGGCCCGTCCACCATCCGGCCGGCGCATGCGGCGAAACAATCGCCATCGCCAGGTCAATACAGATGCCAAAAATGAGAACAGTCGGTATTTGCAGAAGATTCCAGAGCGAAAACCGCCGACGAAGGAGCAGCACCTGACCCGCAACCAGAAAAAGGTTCACGAAAAAAGTGGTTGTGCCAAATGAATAGCCCGTGAGCACAGTAAAGACATACGGCACCGTGCTGATGGGTGTGGTGCCAAGGTTAGCCACTGTTGTGAGCGCTACGCCAAGAGCCGCTGTGAACATGCCGATGAGCAGGAGCAGCAGACGAAGCGACAGATGTGCAAAGCGGCGGGAAGAGCCAACGGGTGTTTGGCGGAGCACTGGCGGCATGAGGAAAACGGTCAGTCAAAAGAAAAAAGCCGACGGGTGTCGGCTCTGAAAACAGAAATGATATACCGGATTGAAAACATTGAGATGCTGTTTGATGGAAACCGCCGGCGGCGGGATCCGCGGAACAGCGCAGGATTGGGCAGCCCTTGGATATCCGACAGCCTCTCACGAAGGCATTGGTTGTCGTTATTTGGATTGGCAGAGAACCGATGATTTATGCGGCAGGTTCATCCTGAGCGCGATGCCATTCAATCGTTCCGCTTGTCTGCAGTTCATCTTCGGCCCCAGGCTGCTCATTGATAAGCCGCCACTCGAAGCCGAGTTTCCAGGAACCATCTGGATCGCCCATAGCGGGAATCGAAGCCGGCAGCGTAAGCCGCAGGCGCAGTTTTGCGCCGGGATGGATAACTGCTCGGAACTTCAGTGTCTTCACTTGAGCGGGAGCCGCATCGGGCAGCACTTGGGTGAATTCTCGGGCGGCAGTCTCAACGAGAAGAAGCTGTGCCACGCCGGGAAGAATCGGCATGTCGGGAAAGTGTCCTCTGAACCATGCCAGTTGGAGCGAGGCTTCAAAACGAAGTGTGAGCACTCGCTTGCCGTTCTCAACCGTGTCCGTCTCTATCAGCCATTCTGGTCGGCGCTGATCAAAGAGCGTGCGCAGACAAGCCACCGTGACTTTTCCCTGCGGGTCAGCAGGCAGCTGATCGACAAATCGCCAGCGGCGCGGAAGCGCAACAGCAGGGAGCGATCGCTTCAAGTGCGTCTTCAAGGGCTCGAGCAGTGCGGCTTTGCCTTTCGCAAACAATCGTTCGCGTCCTGCCGGCGTAAGCACGACAGCCGCATGGAGTGCATCACGCTGAGATTCCGCACGGATCGTTTCCAAGAAGACTTTGCTGTTGGAGACGAGACCGGTTTCAAGGAGCAGTTTTTCCACTTCAGGGAGCGCCACGCGTTTGCCTTCAATTTTGACGATGCGGTCAGCCCGGCCGAGGAGTGAAAAGAAGCCGTCTCGCAGCGCAATGCGGTCTGCGCCGTCGATCCAGCCTTCTCGGTCAAGGTGGCGGCCGGAAAGCGCAATGAGTCCTTCGCCGGCAGGCAAATAGCGGCTGGGGGCTTTTTCCGGTCGGGCGGCTAGGCCCTGAAGTGGTTGAAGACTCCTAAAAGCGCCTCTCCCGCCGGGCGATGCCGCCGGTTTCGGTCGAGCCGAGCACTTCAAAGGGAAAGTGCTCAAAGGCGCATTGGGCGTTTATTGCGCCGGCATCGTCGAGCGGGCCGGTTGATGAAAAAACAGCTGCGGCAGTGCCTAGCGACGGCGTGAAGAGAGACGCGTCGCCGAAGCGCTTCAGATGCGCAGGCGAACTGATAACGACGGCCTTGCGTCCTCGCGCAGCGCAGTTTTCTAGAGCTGCCTCAAGCGACTCAGGATAGTGAAGCCTCGGTCCCACAGCAATGCCGTGTTCTTCCATCAGCGGCCACATCAAGCGAAAGAGCAGTCCATAGATATGCTGCGCGCTCACGGTGCCGAGCACTTCAAATTCGCCCCACGCAGCCGGTGATTGGCCGGTACGTTCAATGACGCCGGCATGGATCGCTTCAGGCTCGTAGAAACATTGCTCGAGCCGCTTTCTGATGAGTTTGGGTTCGCCGGTGCTTCCGCTCGTTAAGAGCGATAACAGTTCTGCTTTGTCGTCCAAAGGCGGAAGGTCTGCGCAGGGCGGCAGGCGGTTAAAGTCCGAAAAGCGGCATTCGGGGGTCATGATCGACCAACTGCGGCTTTCGTCCATGGCCGCGGCATCGAGCCCAAGCATGGTGTTTTTCGCGGTCAGCCCGGCTGCGCTGAGGCGCTCGAGCGTCCCGGAAAGCGCATCGCCCGGGAGCACGACATGCACGCCGGCCGCCCAGCACCCAAAAAGTGCCGGCAGCAGTTCAGCGGCATCTTCGGCATAGAGCACTGCATTAGGCAGACCCAAATGCTGAGCTGTGCTGCGCCAGACCGAGGCACCGGCGAGAAAGCCTGTCATGGTGAGTTCCATGCCGAGTGCGTTTCTTGCTACAGGGCGGTTCGCTGGGGCATGTTGAAGGATGCGGCTCAGAATGGTGTTCTGCATGGAGAAAGCGTTGGTTGGGAATGCACTCTGGAGAGGCCCTGGGTATGAAAGGACAAGACAACGTTGAGCGGTGCCCGAGGGGTTGCCGTATCAAACCGTTCGTCGACTTAGCCGTCAGGATGACGGAACGCTATGTTCGTTCTTTACGCCCGTGCATGACGATAGTACGAAGAAGCCATTCTCCCGCAAAGAGCACGCCGATGGCGATATAGGAAAGACACCCGTTCCAGAGTACCCATATATCCCTGGAAAGAAAAACGGTAGCGAGCGCAGCTGCACCGTTGAGAATGAAGAATCCGCACCAGACCTGAGTAACGCCTCGGCACCACCGAACAGCTTCGGGCGGCAGCTCAGCATCTTTCATCCGGGCGAAACGTTCGACCATGGGCATTCGATTGGGGAGAAGCGTTGTGCCGAAGGCCCAGAGAAGAAAGGCATTGACGAGGACTGGATATAACCGCATGGGTTCTTCCAGTCCGGAGAATGCAGCTGCTGCGCACAGACAGACCGCGATGACCGAGAGGATCCAATCCTCCCGCGACCTTGTCACTAAAGCGCGGCAGAAAGTGACTGCGGCAGGCCCGGCAGCAACTGCTGCCGGTCCCCAGTGCGAAAGACCGTACCAGGCCCAGAAGGGATAAAGGGCGAGAACAGTTCCAAACGCTGCGCGCAGAACCGCCTTGAGCGGCAGGGCCATGGCTGAGGATGACAGCAGTTTGTCAGGCGGCAGGATCGGGTTCTTCCATGATTTTGGCAATCACGGAAACGACATCCCCCAGGGTGCGTACAGCCTTGAAGGCTTCCGGCTTCACTGTGCGGTTTCCCAAATAGGGCTTGAGCTGCACAATCATGTCGACAGCATCAATGGAGTCGATGTCAAAGTCCTCGTAAAGACGAGCTTCAGGCCGGATCTTTTCGGCCGGAATATCGAATTCGTTGGTCAGGATTTGAGAAAGAGCGGCGTAGACCTTCTCTTCTTGAGGCGTAAAAGTCGTCATGGCATTTAAGGCAAAGAGTCAGGCCTGTTCGCGATGGGATTCAATATAGTCAGCAAGCGAGCGAACGTTTTTGAAAACGGCGCGGGATTCTTCGCTTTCTGCGGTAAGCGTCACGCCGAAGCGCTTTTTGAGGGCAAGGCCAAGTTCAAGCGCATCAATGCTGTCAAGGCCGAGTCCTTCGCCAAAGAGCGGTTCATCGGGATCAATATCTTCGGGTTGGACGTCTTCGAGCGCGAGCGACTCTACGATAAGGTGCTGCAGTTCGCTGATAAGGGGATTGTCCATGGCTGGATTGATTCTTTGAGGGTGAATGATTTGGGCGGAGGGCAGGCGCAGCCTTGATCGGAGAAGCGTTTCACTCACAAATGCGGGAAAAGCGCCCGGCCGACGGCATTGGTAAGTTCGACGGCAGCGCGGCGAAAAGACTGATTATAAGTTCTTTGAAATGTCTGAACATCGATCTCGGGAAGTGCCTCAAAAGTGAGGACCATCGGTTCCTGCGGAAGGTGCCACCAAACAACGTCCTTAGTGAGCCAGCGAGGATGGGCGGAGATTCTTACCGGTGTGATAGGCCGGTTGGCGTGCAGTGCGAGCTGCGCTGTGCCTCGATGCATCTTGGGCATTTCACTCAATCGAATCGGTGTGCGGGTGCCTTCAGGAAAAATCACGAACGAGACGCCGCGGGAAAGTTCTGCTTCCAGAAGACCGAGTGCTTCGGGTCCGGCGTCGTTGGGGATGTAGCCGGCTCCCAAAATGGGGGCTCGCGTGAACCAATTCTTGAGGAGCGATGCTTTGACAATGGTGGTTGCTTCCGGAACGATGGATAAAAGGCACACAATGTCGATCAGTGACGGGTGGTTGGCCGCGAGAATCGCTCCTTTTTTCTGAAACGCTTCGGGGTTTTTGACCTCAACGCGTACGAGACCGAGTGAGGTGATAACCCTGACAAAGAGCCCAAACCAGCGCTTTACGACGCGTCTGGCCAGACTTTTCTTTGCTTCAGGCGTGCCGCCCGCCATCTTGAGCCAAGGCGTGAGGAAAAAGCCGAAGACGATTCCGCCCAGGCCAAAGAGCGCAAAAGCGAAAGCAGTAAAGGCCAGACGAAAAGGAAGGAGCGCCCGGCGGCGGAAGGCATGCATGGAAGCTGCATTCATTATGGGTGCCTCGTCTCGGCTTCAAGTCTGCTGGTTTTTGCCCAAATGTGCGCCGCATGGCGGTCAAAATGCGTAAAAGTACGGTCGTCCGAGCCGAGCAGCCAGGCGAGTACTTCCAATGCCGGTGAAGAGCCGCCCAAAGTGTCGAGGCGATGATCGGGCGTTTCGGAAGCCGAGAGCGGCCGGGTCGTCAGAGCTGCATAAGGCCCCTTTGCACAGACTTCACGCCACTGATCGGGATCGGCTGTTTCATGCTGACGGCCAAGCAGCAGCCCGATAGCATGCGTCACGCCGACAGCGTTCGTCTGTACGGGCGGCTTCAGGTCGGCACAGATGAGCAGAACCTGCGGAGCTTCTAAGAGCAGACCAACCGCGGATTCAAAGGCAGCTTCGAGCGAAAAAGGACCGCCCGCAAGCGCAGTGAGATTGCCGGTATGCCCAAGCGCAATGGATAAGAGCGCCGGAGGGGCATTATGCACACTTGTCGAAAAAGCGGCCGGCGAAACGGTTCCGCCGGCGGCAACGCTTTCGAGGGAATCCACCGCCAGCTGCAGGTCGCCCCAGCGGGAGGCATAAACCCACGGCAGATTTTTATCCTCGGCTGCTGCGAGGAGCGGTGCAGCCGCTTC
>OAZY01000954.1_pt1 | contig 13156 bp, 12 predicted proteins | sample 1494931 | NCBI WGS metagenome assembly OAZY01 (sample SAMEA2579921, study PRJEB22360) | human gut metagenome | biome: human gut; feature: human-associated habitat; material: faeces | place: Denmark | collected 2008/2010 | reverse complement strand
CATCTTCGTCGGATAGGCTGGGAGCTCGGGGTACGATCTGCGGCGGCGGCCGTTACGATCCGCTCGTTGAAATGCTCGGCGGCCGTCCTGCCCCTGGGGTGGGTTTTGCCATGGGGATGGAGCGCGTTATCGAACTGATGCGTGAAGTGGGACAAGTGCCAAAGGCCTCGCAGACCGACGTCTATGTGCTCCACCACGGCGGCGAGTCACAGGCCAAGGCCATGCTGCTCGCTGAAACCATGCGCGACCGCGGCATTCGTGTAGTGACGCATCCGGGCGAGGCGAGCATCAAGAGCCAGATGAAAAAGGCTGATGCTTCCGGCGCCGAATTTGCCGTTTTCGCCACCGAGGATGAACTCGCTCAGGGCACGGTCGGCATCAAGACGCTGCGTGCGCACGAGCAGGCGCCCTTTGCCGAACAAACGCTGGTAGCGACGGCGGAAGCTGCCGACAAGGTGGCCGAAGCGCTTGCTGCCCTGCGCCGCTGATGCTGTTCAGTACTGTTTATAAGATTCAAAAAATTTCGACAAAAGGTTTGAGCCATGGCTTACGACTTGGAAGAACAAGAGAGCATTGACCAAATGAAGGCCTGGTGGGACCGCTGGGGCACGCCCGTAACGAGCGTGGTCTGCGTGTGCTGCCTCGCTTTTGCGGGCTGGAACGGCTGGAATTGGTGGCAGCGCAATCAGGCGGCCAAAGCTTCTCAGATCTATGCTGCGCTGCAGAATGCCGTTGCGACGCATGACCTCAAGAACGTTCAGTCGCTCTCGGCTGGTTTGATTTCTGAGTACAGCTCCACGCTCTATGCGCCGCTTGCCGCTTTAGCTTCTGCACAGTCCGCGTCGGATGCGGGCGATCTGGCCGATGCCAAAGCGAAGCTCAATTGGGTGATTGAGAAGTCCGGCCGTCCGGAGTACGACACGGTGGCCCGCGTTCGCTTGGCCGGCGTTCTGTTTGACGAAGGCAAGCTCGACGAGGCGGCTGCGGTGCTCGCTGCCGCCAAGCCTGCCGAGGCGCAGAAGGTTCTGGTGCTCGACCGTCAGGGCGATGTTTGGGCGGCTAAGGGTGACTTAGAGAAAGCTCGCGATGCCTGGACGCAGGCTCAGGCCGCGCTTAATCCGCAGGATCCTCTGAACCGCGTGCTTGAACTGAAGCTTGCGGCGCTGCCCTCGGCGAGCTGAATCCAGGCGTTTCAGGCGCGGCTCGTTATCGGGAGCGGTTCGGCGGGCGGATGATTCCCGCTGCCGCATCCGCGCAGCGCAATGAAAGCGGCCGTCGGGAGAGGTCCCGCGGCTGCGCTTTCTTTTAGAATTCAGGGCGCGCAGCCGACTTCTAAAGCGATGCACCTTTGCTGATGTGTTTTCTCTTTTTTTGTTGGACAACGCAGTCCCCAATCTCAAGGTCCTTGCACACATGACCCATAAGTCTTCCTTCACCGCTCTCGCAGCAGCTCTCGCCGTCCTGCCGCTGGCCGGCTGCGGCATCTTCTCGTCTTCGAGCACGCATGATCCGCACGATTATCCGGACTTCAAGCAGACGAATCTGGCGCGCGTCGTCTGGCGCACGAATGTGGGTGACGCGGCTGAGAGTAATCTCGCGCCGGCTGTGACCGACACGGCGGTCTATGCGGCAGGCTCCAATCGGGTCGTGCGTCTGGATCGTCAAACCGGCAGCATCGTCTGGCGTACGACCACCGACGGCGATGTGACAGCGGGCGTCGGCACTGACGGCAGTCATGTGGCGGTGGGCACGTCGACGGGCAAAGTGCAGGTGTTCGATGCTGAAGGCAAACTTTCCTGGGAGGCGAAGCTTTCGTCGGACATGGAAGTGCCGCCGCTCGTGGGTGCCAATCGAGTCATTGTGAAGACGTCGGACACCCGCATCACGGCTTTTGACCTCAGGCCAGCGCGTCTGGCACTATCAGGGCCAGGCGCCGGCGCTTACGCTTCGTGCCTTTTCGCAGATGGCATGGTCGCCTGCGGGCATTCTCGTCGGTCAGGCCAACGGCCGGCTTATGGCGCTCAACCCAAATGACGGCCGCGTCGTCTTTGATGCCGTCATCGGTCAGGCCAAGGGCATCACGGAAGTGGAGCGTCTGATTGACGTGGTCGGCCGCCCCTGGGTGGATCAGGAACTCATGTGCGCAGCCGCTTTCCAAGGCAATGTCGTTTGTATGAATGCACAGAACGGACGCCTTGTCTGGAATGCCAAGGTTGACGCCGTGACCGGGCCGGTGGCAGACGGCCGTCTGGTGTATGAGGTTGACGATGCGAGCCGCATTCATGCCTTCAACCGTCAGAACGGCCGTGAGGCTTGGGTGAACGAAAGCTTCCTTTACCGTTCCGCTTCGGCGCCGATCCGCGTAGGTACGTCGCTTGCTTTCGGCGACTACGAAGGAAACATTACGTTCCTCGATCCGGCGACCGGCACTCCCGTCGCGCGCACGAAGCTTTCCGGCGCTGTCACCACGCCCGCGGCGCAGTACGGCTACGGCGCTGTCTTTCAGACGGTCGAAGGCGACGTGGCCTATGTGGTCGAAGGAGCCGACTCGGAATAGTCCGAGATTTGCTTCAAAGAGCGGGAGCAGAATCGACTCTCGCCCATGACAATTTATTTTTATCAAGCGCCGCGCAGCTGACTTTCATGATGGTCATGAGTCCGCCGTGCGGCGGTTGAATTTCTAGTTTTCCTAACATGCTTCCAGTCATCGCTCTCGTGGGCCGGCCTAATGTCGGCAAGTCGACGTTTTTCAATCGGCTCACCCGCAGCCGAGATGCCATCGTGGCAGATTTTCCTGGTCTCACCCGAGATCGCCAGTACGGTCAGGGACGCGTCGGTCCCGGTCCCTACATCGTGGTGGATACGGGCGGCTTTGAGCCCGTTCGCACCGAAGGGATTGTGCAGGCCATGGCTGGGCAGGCCGAGCTTGCGATTGAGGAGGCCGACGTTGTTCTTTTCCTGACCGACGCCCGTGCCGGTTTGACGCCGCAGGATATTCGCATCGCGCAGCATCTGCGCCGCGCCGATCGACCGGTCGTGCTGCTTGTCAATAAAGCCGAAGGTCTCACGGAAACCGCCAAGGCGGAGTTCTATGAACTCGGGCTCGGTGAACCGCATCTGGTTTCCGGCGCGCATGGTCAGGGTGTCCGCGATGCGCTCGATCTGGCGTTCTCGTGCCTGCCTGAGGACTTTCCTTTTGACGAACCGGAAGCCGAAGAAGACGATGACGGTCCCCGCCGCATCAAGGTCACGCTTGCCGGCCGTCCGAATGCCGGCAAATCCACCCTCATCAATGCATTGGTCGGCGAAGAGCGCGTCATTGCCTTTGATATGCCGGGCACAACGCGCGATGCGATCAAGATCGATTTCGAATATGACGGACGCCCCTACGAGCTGGTGGATACGGCTGGTCTGCGAAAGAAAGGCCGTGTTTTTGAGGCCGTGGAGAAGTTTTCCGTCGTTAAAACGCTGCAGGCCATTGAGGACGCCAACGTTGTCATTCTTGTCGTTGACGCCAAGGAAGGCGTGAGTGAAGGTGATGCCCACATCGCCGGCTACGTGCTCGACGCCGGGCGCGCGCTTGTGGTGGCGGTCAATAAATGGGATCTGCTCGACAGCTATGAACGCGAACGGTTCAATCTGGACCTCGAGCGTAAACTCCACTTCCTGCGCTGGGCCCGCATGATCCGCATCTCGGCACTCAAGCGCAACGGCCTCAACCATTTGATGCGGGCGGTCGATGAAGCTCATGCCGCGGCATATGCCAAACTGCCTACGCCGAAGCTCACGCGTGCGCTGCTCGAAGCGGTCCAGCGCCAGCAGCCGCCGCGAGCCAAAGGCGGTCGTCCGAAGCCCCGCTATGCACACCAGGGCGGCAGCAATCCCCCGGTGATCGTGATTCACGGCAATGCTTTGGAGGATATCGGAGAGTCCTATCGCCGCTATCTCGAGGGCTATTTCCGCGATACCTTCAATCTCGCGGGCACGCCGCTTCGCGTGGAATTCCGCACGAAGGCCAATCCGTACGTGGACGAACAGAAAAAGCGCTGAGCTCGGACGCTCTCGGCGGCAAAGAAAAGACGCTTCACCGGCTAAGCCGGGGAGCGTCTTTTCATTATCAGCGCACTCGCAACGCGTAAATGGGCGTATCAGAGGCCTGGCTGGCGAATCTTGCGAATCAGGGGTTTGCCGAATTCGGTCCAGAGCACAGCGCCCATTTCGACGGGTTTGTCGACGCCGTCGACCTTGAGCGTATAGCCCGCATCGCGCACTGCCGCAAAGCCCCACCACCCCGCCCAGGGCGCCGCAAAGGTGAAGATGCCGTTGTCGTCGGTCTTCATGACCTGGGTGGTGTAGTAGGAATTGCGCGGCTGATAAAGGTCGCTTTCATTGAGAAATTCGACCTTCACCGTTGTATTCGGCGCGGATTTGCCGTCAACGAGCACGCGGCCTTGAAAGAGCGTTCCGGCGTAGTTGCCGTACGGACGCGTGAGCGGCACGATTTCAGTCTTCACGCCGACGGGTTTGGACCAGTCATCGTCCTTGGGATCAATGCCGAGGCCAGCACCCAGCGCAGGAACGATGACCTTGGTGTAGTGCAGGTAAAACTTATCTTCGGACTGCTCCCAATAGGGGAGCGGTTCAACGACAAATTGATAGACGCCGGGTTTTTCGAATTTGTATTCGAGCGTCCAGTCATCCCGGCCGAAAAGCTTTCCCGGACGCAGTGCCGGCGTCAAATCGGTTTTGCGGCCGTCTTCGACCACATAGAAGGCCGCGGGCTTGACCATTGTCATCGTGCTCGCTTCCATCGGGCGAATAAAGCTCACATCGAGCTTGAAAGCAGTCTTGGACTGCTCAAGGACCATGGCGGGATCGGGAAGGATGAGGCCGAAATGAGCAGCGGCCGGCAGGCTTGCTGCAAGCATGCCGGCAAACAGAGCGGCGGAGAAGGTGCGGTGAAGCATGGGGTGGCATTCCTCGGAATGTGCGTCTCACGCAGAGGTCGGTCTGCGCATTGTTTGCGGACAATCATAGCCTTCACTGAAGTCCTTGGACAGCGCAAAGTGCAGGCGCCGATCGCTTCAAAGCGAGTGCATCTAAGGAGAAAAGCGTGCTGAACAACGTAATGCCGCAATAGTTCCTTGCAAATGCAGACGCGGCATTGCCTTAAGGAGGCCGAGCCTGCCGGCCGGCAGTGCTAATATTTCAAGCAGTTTTGCGGCGGAGGCCTATGCTCCACCAATCCGACGGTTTATTTCAAACGGCCGACGGAGAGCGGGTTCCCGCAACATATGCCGCACGCAATTTATACGCGCAGAGACGGACGCACACGACTCTCACGGCGCAGCGGAAGAAAACAACAATCAACGCAAGACCTGCATGTGCGAAGCTGCAGCGTCGGAGAAAAAGAAAATCATGCCCAGCAATAAGGTTCAGCTTCTGCAGGATCCGTTCCTCAACATGCTGAGGAAGGAACATATTCCCGTTTCGATCTATCTGGTCAACGGCATCAAGCTTCAGGGACAGATCGAATCTTTCGACCAGTACGTCGTCATTTTGCGCAACACCTTGACGCAGATGGTCTATAAGCACGCCATCAGCACTGTTGTGCCTTCGCGCGCCGTCTCGATGACGGCTCAGCCTGCCGGCGACGCAACGGAGAACTGATCTGTCAAAATTTCAGCTCGATGAAACGCACGCGAAGAAAGCCTCGCGTGCGTTTCTAGTCGTTGTTTCCGTTGGCCGGGCTTTTTATCAGGACTCCGCCGAGGAATTGAGGCTGCTCGTATCCTCGGACGGACTTGAGCCCGTTGGGCTCATGCAGGCCAAGCGGGAAAAGCCGGATCCGGCTACATTTTTAGGTTCCGGAAAGATTGAAGAGCTCGGCATCCTCGCCAAAGAGGCAGAGGTGGATGTTGTCGTTTTCGATATCGCCCTTTCAGCGGCGCAGGAGCGCAACATTGAGCGTCTGATCGGGATTCCCGTATTGGATCGTACGGAACTTATTCTTGACATTTTCCGCCAGCGTGCCAAGAGCCGTGAAGGCCGTCTGCAGGTTGAACTGGCTCGGCTCGAACACTTGTCAACACGTCTTGTCCGCGGGTGGACTCACCTGGAGCGCCAGCGCGGCGGCTTAGGGAAGACGGGCGGTCCGGGTGAAAAGCAAATTGAGCTTGACCGGCGCATGATCGGCACGCGCATGAAGCAGTTGAGAGATCAGCTCAAGCGCTTGGCTCGGCAGCGGGGCACGCAGCGCCGCGCCCGTTCGCGCGGCGATTCGATCACCGTATCGCTCGCGGGCTATACGAATGCCGGCAAGTCGACGCTTTTCAATAAGATCACGCGTGCGGAAACGTACGCTGCCGACCAGCTTTTCGCCACGCTGGATACAACGGCGAGAAAGTTCTGGCTCTCCGATGAGGAAACGGTGGTGGCGACCGACACGGTCGGTTTTATCCGCGGTCTGCCGCATCAGCTGATTGAGGCCTTCAAGTCGACCCTGGATGAAACGGTGCATGCTGATCTCATTTTGCATGTGGTCGATGCATCCTCTCCGGTGCGGGAGGAGCAGATTGCAGAAGTCAATTCGGTTCTCGCCGACATCCATGCCGACGATGTGCCGGTGATCTTGGTCTACAACAAGATTGACGTTACCGGACAGGCGCCGGAGATCGTCCGAGATCAGAACGGCCGGCCTAAGGCAGTGTTCGTGTCGGCACTGACGGGGGCTGGACTCGATGAACTTCGCCAAGCGGTCTCGGAATTCTCTGCGGCCTGGCGGGAAGAGCATCCCAATGAGCCTCGTGAGCTCGAGGATTGGGAGCTTGAGCGGGCGGATGAAGCTCTTCCTCGGCGCAAAACGCCGGCCGAAGAGCTCGCCGAGCTCGAAAGTCTCCTTTAATCGCTTTAGAAAAAACAGCCCGTGACGCGTCGTACGGGCTGTTTTTCTTTATGGGCTTAAGCCGATTCGCTCAAATCGAAGGGCGGTGCTCAGAGCAGGCTGAAGAAGTTGGTGAGCATCTTGACGCGCTCTTCAACCGTGTCCAGACGCAGGTATTCACGCTCTGTATGGAAGCACGCACCGGCCGGACCGCAGCCGTCAATGACCGGAATGCCCGCCTTGGCAATGCGGTTGCCGTCAGAGCCGCCGCCCGCGTCAACAAACTTGGCTTCAAAACCGGTCATCTTCGCGGCTTCCGTGATTTTTGCGGTCAGTGCCTTCGCGTCGTCCGAAAGCGGCATGGCCGGGGTGAAGCCTAAAAGCTCAACCGTCTGCGATACGCCGGGGGCCCAAGAACGTTCAGCGAGCTCAAAGATCTGATTTTCAAGGTCAGAGCCGTCCTTGTCGAAGCAGTAGCGCAGGTCAAAGCGAACCTCACAGCTGTCCGGAATGACATTGGTCGCGGTGCCGCCGGCAATGATGCCGGGGTTGACTGTCGTGCCTTTGGACGGGTCAGCAAGCTCATAGCACGCCAGGCTGAAGCGCATGGCAGCCACATTGGCGTTGGCGCCGTCCTGAGGATTGTTGCCGGCATGAGCAGAGCGGCCGCGAAAGACGACTTTGAGGTCTGCCACGCCCTTGCGCGAACGCACCAATTCGCCGCCCGCCCTTGCGCACTCTACGATGAGCGCGCACTTGGATCTTGCGCCGATGGAGGCGAGCCATTCGTGGGAGCTCGTGGAGCCGATTTCTTCATCAGGGTTGAAGGCGCAGCAGATGGAAAGCCGCTCCAAGTCCTTCGGACGCGCTGTTTTGCAGGCGTAATAGGCTGCCAGAATGCCGCCCTTGCAGTCCGCGCAGCCCGGGCCATGCGCGAAGTCGCCGTCAATGGAGAAGGGGCGCGCGGCGGCAGTGCCGTCGGCAAAAACCGTGTCGAGATGACCGTTCAGAAGGACGTCGTAGTGGTCGGCATGCGGCTTATTTCTTGCAAGAAGACCCCGACCCGCTTTGGGGCCGAGGTCTATGAGTTCGCATGTAAAGCCGATGGATTCAAAGTAGCCCTTCATGATTTCCGCTGCGCGAGTGACGCCGGCCGTATTGCACGTGCCGCAGTCCAGATTCACGAGTGGGGCGAGGTCTTTGATGTAGTCGTCTAGAAGCGCCATTTTTGAGGTCTGCTCCGCGTAAGTGTGTGAAGAATTCCGTGCGGCGCAGACGAGACTGATTTAGGTCGGCAGTCAGTTGCCGAGCATCAGGATGCGCATCACGAACAGTGAGACGAAGGCGGTCAACACCGGGATCGCCATGATAAGCGGAATCTTACTGCCCTTGATGCCGATGACGCCGAGGCAGCGGCCCAGATATTGAATCTGAGAACCCATCAGGAAGATGGCGGGGCAGACGATAGCGAGCTGAGTGCCGTTGAGCACGCCGTTGTCAAAGAGTGCTACGGCGACGCCCACGCCGCCGCCCATCGACATCCAGCCGCCGAGCAGCACGGTGGCTGCTTCGCCGGGAAGGCCGAAAATACCCATGATCGGCGAAAAGATCTGACCGATGAGCGCGAGAAGCCCTGAATGGTTAAGGATCTTGATGATCACGAAAGCCATCAGGACGTTCGGAATGGTGGAAGTGACGCAGATGTTCCAACCTTGGACGGCGCCCTTCACGAAGACGTCGGTGACCATGGGTTTGGCGGGAGCAGGATGATTCATGGCAGCCTTGGCTGAGGATTGAGAGTGTAAGTGGGTTGCGGCCGGGGGCAGCGGAATCTGCAGGGAACGGCTGCTGAACGAAAAAAGGTTTTGGCGAATTGTATAGGCCTGCCGGCCCTTCGCAAACCTGAGGAAACCACTGTCTATATAGCTTAGATCAAGGACGGGTGAGACTACGGCTCAGCGCGCTGAAGGATCGCGGGAGAGATCTGTACGGGCATTTGGGATGCAGGAAGTGTGTGGAAAGGCAATATTGATTGACTAAAGACGCGCGATAGCAGTTTTCTTCGTTAAACTTCATAGACCTTTGTCTAAATTGGACGTAGAAGAGGTCAACGGACAGGAGGACGGGCGAAATGATCGGCCCGGCCTAAAAAGGAGATCTCTTCAAGAACGGAGTTATTGATGTCGCTTAATGACCCTCACTGGGGCCGCAGCTCTGACGAAGAGAAGAAGAACGACCGCGGAGACAATGAACAGCGCTCTGACGGCGTCGGAGAAAACGGCGAAGAACAAAACGCCCGGCAGAATCCGAGTGCGCAGGATGATCGGAATTCGGCGGATTCGTCCGCTGACGGTTCGCGCCGCACCAGCCGCGATGCCCGTGAAGACGATGAGCAGCGCGATCGCCGCCCGCAAGGTCTTCTTTCGGACGATGATCTTGAGAATTTGTGGTCGAATTTTCAGCAGGCGGCCAACAAGATTATGGGGCGCCAGGGCCGCTCGAATCAGGAGGATCTCCGTTCGCGGCTCAAGAGCCGCGATGATTTCTCGCGAGACGATGAGCCCAATGATGCTGCGCCTCGGCAAAAGGGCGACGACTATCCCGATGACGGGGGTACGCACGGCGGCCAGAAGCGGCAGGGGCTTTTTGCTGAATTGGACCGGCTTCGCAATCAATTTGAGGAAGACGATCAGCGTCAGCAGCAGCGCCAAAGCGGTGCCCGCAGCGGCGGCAACGGCCGCGGCGGCAACGGCGGCGGTCTCTTCGGAGGCGGCCGAGGCGCACGCGCCGGCGGCTTTTCAGTTTCCGTGCTCGCGGTCTGTGCCGTTATCGGCTGGAGCGTAAGCGGCTTTTACATCGTCCCCGAAGGTCAGACGGGCGTCGTCACCACATTCGGCGCCTACAGCAAGTCGACCATGCCTGGCATCAACTGGCATCTGCCGGCTCCGATTCAGGATGTCGAGCTCGTTGACGTGAGCAGCGTCCGTACGGCCGAAATCGGCATGGGCGGCACGACAGACCGTCTGCGCGAGGCGCTGATGCTTACCGACGACGAGAACATCGTTGACGTTCAGTTCAACGTCCAATACCGCATCAAGCCTGAAACCGGCGCTAAGGACTATCTCTTCAACACGCGTGCGCCTGACGCCTCCGTTACACAGGCGGCCGAATCGGCCATGCGCGAAGTGGTCGGCCGAAAAGCGATGGACAGCGTTCTCTTCGAGTCCAAGGCTGAAATTGCCGAGGCTGTGCGCAATTCCATGCAGGCTATGCTGGATCGCTACTCCACCGGTATTGAGGTGATGAGCGTCGCCATTCAGAACGCTCAGCCGCCTCAGCAGGTGCAGGCTGCGTTCAACGACGCGGTGAAAGCCGGCCAGGACCGTGAACGTCAGATTAATTTGGGCGAGGCGTACATGAACGCCGTGATCCCGAAGGCGCAGGGTACGGCTTCGCGCCTGAAGGAAGAAGCTGAGGGCTACAAAGCCCGCGTCGTGGAAACCGCGCGAGGCGATGCTGACCGCTTTACTTCCGTCTACACCGAATATGCCAAGGCGCCGCAGGTGACGCGCGACCGCATTTACGTGGATGCCATGCGTGACATTTATCAAAACGTCACCAAGGTTTATGTAGATCAGAAGTCTGGGTCGAACCTCCTCTATCTGCCGCTCGACAAGATCGTTGCGTCCACGCAGGCCGCGGCGAAGTCCGAAGCAGATTCAGCCGTGCCTGCAAGTTCGGCAGCTGCTGCGAGCACTTCGGCGCCCAATACTGCCGGCACCAATTCGGCTGGATCGGCGACCTATTCCACCGATATCGATCCGCGTGAAATGATCCGCAGCCGTCTGCGCTGAGATGACCGACTGAAGAGAAGAACAGATGAAAAGCATTACTTCCATTGCCGTCGGCGTTGTTGTGGCCGCGGGCCTTGCGCAGACGTGCCTTTACACCGTAGGCGAACGCGAATACGCCATGTTGTTCGCACTCGGCGAACTCAAAACCGTCGTGACCGAGCCGGGGCTGCACTTCAAACTGCCTGCGCCGCTCCAGAATGTCGTCTATCTCGATAAGCGCATCCTGACGCTCGACGCGTCCGGTGCCGATCTCGTGCAGACGAGCGAGAAGAAGAACCTGATGATCGACACGTTCGTCAAGTGGCGCATCGGTGACGCTCGCCGCTACTGGGTGTCCTTCCAGGGCAGCGAACGTGCTGCGAGCGATCGTCTGGCGATGCTGCTGCGCGACGTGCTCAATATTGCCGTTAATAAACGCACGGTGAATCAAATCACTTCGAGCGAACGTGAAAAAGCGATGGCGGAGATTTCCGAACTCCTGCAGGCGCGCGTCAAGGCGCTGGGCATCGACATCGTCGACGTACGCATGAAGCGCGTGGACTTTACGCCCGAAATTTCCGAATCGGTCTACAGCCGTATGGAAGCTGAACGTAAGCGCGTGGCCAGTGAAGAGCGCAGCAAAGGTGCTGCTCAGGCCGAGCGCATCCGCGCCGGCGCAGATCGTCAGAGCGAAGTGATTCTCGCTGAGGCTTATCGCGACGCGCAGAAGACCAAGGGCGAAGGCGACGGCGAAGCCGCGCGCATCTATGCCGACGCTTTCGGCAAGGATCCGGAATTCGCTCGCTTCTACCGCTCGCTCGAGGCTTATCGCCGAAGCTTCTCGCAGAAGTCCGACGTCATGGTGGTCGATCCGTCGGCCGACTTCTTCAGCTATCTGAAGAAGGAAGGCGGGGAGCAGAACTAACTCATGGACGGCTGGGAAGTTTTGCTGCTTTCACTCGGCTGGGTGTTTGTATTCGAAGGCATCAGCCCGCTGATCGCGCCTGAACGCTGGCTCGCGATGCTCGCTGAGCTCACGAAGGCCGATCCAAAAGTCATACGTGCGGCGGCCTCCGTGCTGGTGGCGCTCGGCCTTGTCATTATCTGGAGCTTTCTCGGCAAAGTCTCCTAGGCGGCTCGCCCGCGCGCAAGACCGTCTGCATCCTTTGCGCGCGCCTCCCGCTCTCATGTGGGAGGCGTCGGCAGGCGCACGCGGCGTGTGCTATCTTCACGGTTGCGTCCGCACTCGGTTGATGGAAGGTAAACGCTGCCTTGAACCGAGCGGCAGATCGCCGGCGCCTGCAATGGTTTCGCGCAAGCCTCCCCGAGAAAGCCTCCTTTAGAAGCTTCCCGGCCGGCCGCAAGCGTGCCGCCTGCGCTCCTCCGAGCTGCAGACCAGCGCTTCCGTAAGGCCCGGAAGATTGAACAGCACGAAGGGAACTTCCTCCAATTTAGGTTTATTAAGGATTTCAAATGGGCAAGAATGTTGTCGTGATCGGCGCTCAGTGGGGCGACGAAGGCAAGGGCAAAATCGTCGATTGGCTGACGGAACAGGCTTCCGGGGTGGTGCGCTTCAACGGCGGCCATAATGCCGGGCATACCCTCGTCATTAACGGCAAGAAGACCATCCTGCGTCTGATCCCCTCGGGCATCATGCATGCTACGAGCACCTGCTATATCGGCAACGGCGTTGTCTTCTCTCCGGAAGCTTTCTTCCGCGAAGTCGACGAACTCAACGCTGTAGGCGTGCCCAATGTTGAAAAGCGTCTGCGTGTTTCGGGCAACTGCCCGCTCATCATGCCGTACCACATTGCGCTCGACCAGGCTCGTGAAGCGGCCCTGGGCGCGAAGAAGATCGGCACGACCGGCCGCGGCATCGGTCCGGCCTATGAAGACAAGGTGGCCCGCCGCACTGTGCGCGTCGCTGACCTCTATCATCCTGAACGTTTTGCCGAACAGGTGCGTGCGGTCATGAAGCTTCATAACTTCATCCTGACGCAGTTCCTTGGTGCCGAGGCGCTCGATCCCGAAAAGGTCATCGCCGATACGCTCGTTTATGCCGAACGCTTGAAGCCCATGGTCTGCGACGTTTCCGAGACGCTGCACGAACAGATGGATGAAGGCCGTCAATTCCTCTTTGAAGGTGCTCAGGGCTCGATGCTCGACATCGATCACGGTACGTACCCGTACGTGACGAGCTCCAATACGGTTGCAGGTTCCGCCTGCGCCGGTGCCGGCGTGGGTCCGGAAAAGCTCAATTATGTCCTTGGCATCACCAAGGCCTACTGCACGCGTGTCGGCGAAGGTCCCTTCCCGACGGAACTCCTTGATGAGACGGGCGAGCTGCTGCGCCGCAAGGGCAATGAATTCGGTGCCGTGACGGGGCGTCCCCGCCGCTGCGGCTGGGTCGAGGGCGCCCCGCCTCTCCCCAATCGGAGCA
>OAZY01000931.1_pt1 | contig 13708 bp, 7 predicted proteins | sample 1494931 | NCBI WGS metagenome assembly OAZY01 (sample SAMEA2579921, study PRJEB22360) | human gut metagenome | biome: human gut; feature: human-associated habitat; material: faeces | place: Denmark | collected 2008/2010 | reverse complement strand
CATTTCTTCGCCGGCCGGCCGCACTGTTGGGCCGCATGCCGGTCTATCCGTTCCTGATCGCATTTTTCGGCGGCGCTGCGCTTTTCGCCTCTGCGGCGGCGCTCCTATATCTGCGCGCGATGGGCGAATGGACGGAAGAGCTCGGCCAATCGCTTCCGGAAGCGATCGACTCCATCGCGCGCATTTGCCGCGCCGGCGTGCCGGCTCAGACCGCCTTCGGACTCGCCGCACAGAACCTGCGCGGCGCGCTCTCAGAGGAACTTCGCACCATCGACCGGTGGCTGCGTCTGGGCGTCCCCTTGAAGCAGGTGCTGCAGGAATCCGCGCACCGTGTGCCGCTCCCGGAATACCGGTTCTTTGCCGTCATCGTGATCATCAGTCAGGAGTCGGGCGGCCGTCTGGCCGACACGCTCGAGCGCTTGGCAGCGACGCTTCGCGAACGCGCGGAACTCGCGCTCAAGGTGCAGGCCAAAACATCCGAGGCTCGCGCTTCGATCAAGATCGTCGCCTGTCTCGTGCCCGGCGTGCTCATTTATCAGTACATCCAGGCGCCGCAGGACTTTCAGTTCCTCGTTACCGATCCGACCGGCCTCAAAGTGCTCGGCTACGCCGCCGCGAGCGTTGCTGCCGGGCTTTTTGTGACCTGGCTGATGGTTCGCCGCATTCAGTGAGGCTCGAGTCATGACTACATGGATTATCGTTTTTGCCCTCGCGCTTCTCTCTATCGTCGTCTTTGTGTTTGCGCTGCGCTCCCAGCAGGATGCTGAGGCGCTTGAAGATCGTCTGGCGGGCACCATTGATGAAGAAGCGGCTTCGCATCCGCATCAGGCGGGCGGCATCGAGCCGCTGCCGGAATGGATTCAGCCGGCCGCTCGCTTTGGGCTCAAGCTCGCCGGGAATGACAAGAGCCGAGAAACAACGGCGCTCCTTCTCGCCCAAGCCGGTTTTGCGCGCCCGGGTTCGCTCGGCCTCTTTTTGCTCCTCAAAACGCTGCTTGGACTCGGCATTGCGGCCGCGCTCTTTTTCGGCACTCAGGAGCGAAGCATCGGCACTATCGCGCTCATGGGGGCGGGCTACTTTGCGGGCGGTATTCTGCCGGAATGGGTTTTGAAGTCGATGGCCGCACGGCGCTATACGGCGCTTGAGCGCAGCATGCCCGACGCACTTGACCTCATGGTGATCTGCGCCGAGGCCGGCCTTCCCTTTACGCGCATTGTGAAGGTGGTGTCGAGAGAACTGGAACTTTCCGCCCCGGTTCTCGCTCATGAACTCGCACTCACCAATGCTGAACTTGAAATCATGCCCGAGCGTTCTGCGGCGCTTCGCAATCTCGCCGAGCGTACGCGCGTGCCGTCTATTGAAGGCATGGTTTCAACGCTTATTCAAGCCGAACAGTTCGGTACGCCTCTGGCGCAGGCGCTCCACAACATTGCCGCCGAATCTCGGTCCACCTTGATTTTGACCCTCGAAGAACGCGCCGGGAAGCTTCCCGCCCGTCTCTCTTTGCCGCTGATGACTTTGATTCTGCCGCCCGTCGTAGCGATCGTGGCCGCGCCCGCACTGATGCGCGTCATCCGCAGTCTCCTCTCCTGATTTTTTTGAGTCGACCATGACTACTTCTGCTCACAGTTCCCGCCGACGCCCGCAAGCGGCCATGAAGGCCGCTATGCTCTTTGTCCTTTCGGCAGCTGCGCTGGTGCTTTCGGGGTGTGCGTCCCTCGCCGGCGCGGGGTCGGACAGTCCGATGCCAGAGCGCACCATTAAGGAGCGCACGCCGTCAGAAGTCGTAACAGCGCCCAAAAAGGACCGTGACTCGGCGCTCCGCCTTGCGCGCATGCTGGTGGCTCAGGGACGCTACGAAGGGGCGCTTGGCGTATACGCTGAGCTCGACCGCCGAGGCGGCATGGATGCCAAGACCCTTTTGGAATATGCAGGGATCGCGTCGCTCATTGAACCGCCGCGAGCTACCTTGACTTTGTTTACCAGAACCAAAGCCCTTGCAGAAGCTGAAAAAGTGACATTTTCTCCGGCTGAAGAAGCGGGGCTTCTCACCGGTTTAGGCCGTGCTTATATGGCTTCTGCCCGCATGAGCGACGCGCGAAGCGCGCTCGAGCGGGCCGTTGAGCTCGACGACAAGAACGTTTCTGCGCTCAACGCTTACGGCATCGTTCTCGATGCTGCGGGTGAGCACGAGGAAGCCGTCAAGTACTTTGACAAGGCGCTTGCTCAGTCGCCGACGAATGTGCAGGTGCTTAACAATTTGGCGCTCGCCAAACTCGGCATGAACGATGCCAAGGGGGCTTTGAAGGTGCTTGGCGACGCTGAGAACTTCAGCTCGTCGGACGCTTCCGGCGTACTGACGCCCAAAATGAATCTCGCCTTTGTGCAGTTCATGACGGGATCGGCTGACCGGTCGCGCGAAACGCTTCAGAGCTTCATGACGAATGAACAGGCCGAGGACGCTCTCAAAAAGTTTGCGGCCATGAAAAGCCGCATTGATGCCGGCGAATCTACGCTCGCCGATGAGTGCCTGCGGGCGGCCGAGAAGATGATCGAAATTCGTCCGAAATCTGCGGATGATTCGGACTACGGCTATGAAGTGCCGCTCGTCGTTGAGCCCGTAAAGACCATCGAAACAAATGGCGGTGCTGGTCTTTCTTCACATGCTCAGACTTTCCCCAAGGGCAGCCCCGAAGCTGCAGCTGCGCTTGAGGCTCTGAAAAAGGGCAGTGCTGGTCAAAACGGGAGCAAGCCCTAAATGACTGTCGGGATCTTCCGTTCGCGAATCTTTGCCGCCGGCCGTGCTTTCCTGCGCGACGGGCGCGGCGTCTCCGCGGTTGAGACGGCTTTTGCTTTTCCGGTGATTCTGGCGGCCTTTTTCATCATTGTGGAGTTTGCCAACATGGCGCTCACGATTCAGGTCGGTGAAAGCGCAGTCTCGAGCGCGCTTCTGCGCTTTCGCGATGCCGGTGAGCTGGGGGCGTCCGCCGAAAACGACATTCGTCAGGGGATTGCGGCTTATTCATTTGGCTACCTCAAGCCCTCGAATGTCTCCCGCGTAACCGTTGAGGCCTATGAGTCGCTCGACGCCCTCGGCAACCCGGGCGGGACGAACGGCGCGGGCGAGGGCGAGGACGATGAGGAAGGCACCGCAGAAGCGGACAGCAGCTATCCCGCCTGGAAGGTTGTCGTCGTGATCTCCAAGGACTTCATTACGCCGCTTCCGCGCCTCATTCTGACGAACCGCAAAGATTTCACTTATCGCTACGAACGCGTCATCGCCTACTACCCCCGCATTGAAGAAAGTGAAGGGGCGTGAAATGAATAAGAGTTCCTTTTTCAAGAAGATTGCGGCGGCCGCTGCCGGGCTGCATCGAGAATCTGGGTCGATTGCCGTGGAAACCGCGCTCGGCATCACGTTTTTGGTGAGCACAGCCGTGATTCTTTCGGAAGCGGCGTAAAGCGGCATTGAGCGGGAACGCCTGGAGGCGGGCGTGGGCAGCATTGCTGTGAATGCTGCCCAGCAGCCTAAGCTCACGCAGTACGGGCTCGATGCGCTCGTTGACGCATCGCTCGAGACCGAAACCCGTGACACCGAAGTCATCATCATGAATGTGCTGCAGTCCGGCGCCGTACAGTGGATGATTCGCCGCGGCGACGGGGCGATGCTTTGCGAACTCAATGTCGAGGGGAAGTACTTCACTGGCGAACTGCCGGTGGATCCGCCGGAAAACTCCGGCGAAGGTAATGACGAGAGCGATGTGGACGGCAGCACGATGTCGATGATCGTGGTGGATGTCTGCCGCCGTACAGCGGGTTTTGAATTGGGCAAGCACCTGCGTCTTCCCCGAGTGATTCAGGTGGAGAACATCTACCGCTCCAATAACCGCGAGATCAAGCTTGACAAAGCGCTTGAAGAAGAAAATCTGATGCCGTCGGACGATGACGGCGAAGGGAGCAACGCATGATTTCTCTTCTTTGCAAACGTACCCAGTCGCTTTTGGCCCGCGTTCTCCGTGAAGAATCTGGTTCTGCTGCGGTCAATGTGGTCTTTTTCCTGATCGGCGGCATTGCGCTCACGGCCTTCGTGGTGGACGCAACGCGCGTGAGTGCCGACGGGGCTCGCCTCAAGCAGGCGACCGATGCGGCAGCACAGGCCGTGGCGATGGAAGCGGCGAAGGACTCCGAGACGGATGTGCTCGGGATGGCTCAGCGCTATGTTGCCGTCAATCTGGGGCTCGATAAAGAGCAGCTCTCGCGTGACTTGAGCGTTGCGGTGGAGCCGGTGACCTGGAACGACTATGAAGGCTATCGAGTCTCGGCAAGTTTTCGGGCGCTGCCCTCACTTTTAGGCGGCCCGGGGAAAACCGTTGAGGTGGCCAGTGCGGCGGTGGCGATTTACAACCCGCTTGAAATTGCTTTTGTTGCGCCTTCCACGATCAACGAGACGCAGCGGGACATGCAGGCGATCCGCGACATCGGGGAGGCCTTTTATGACGAAGTCATTGACGGACGGGCTGACCGCTGGATGGCCTTAGTGCCTTATTCAGACGGCGTCAATGTTTGGGACGATGCCAAGGGTGTTTCGCGTATTCGCAGCTGGGCGCTGCCGGATCGAATTGAGCCGCAGTGGTTCCGCTATATCAAGCAGGGGGCGGGTGTCTCTAATTTGGCCTCTCCCGATATGCCCGATGTCCGCAAGAAGATTCTTCATGTTCGTCGGGGAATGCGCGGCGGGGAACTCTTCGATTGGACGGAACCGCCGGGAGGATCTTTTGAAATCAGCGCTGAAACCTGTTACGGCGGCAACTGCATTATGTCGAACTATCCCGGCGGGTGGCCCTACATCACGTGGCGGGGACCGGTGATTCCTTCTGCGGGCAACGGATTAACCGGCCCGACTGATCAGCGCTGGATTGCGGCTGACGGGACAGTGCCGCTCACAGCACTCTTGCCGCTCACGGATGAGCGTGAAAAATTTACGGCGCGTCTGCAAAAAATGATTGGCGATCATGAAGAAATCAATCACGCCATCAACATGAATATTGCAATGGGCTGGGGAGCAATGGCGCTTTCGCCGGGGTTCCGCGGTATTGACGGCTGGGGAGATCTCGACCATCCGCGCGACTTCAGCGAAGACGGCAAGTCCACCGTCAAGGCGATCGTCATGCTGGCCAATTTGAATGGTCCGCTGATTGACATCGACATGGATGCCAACAACTTTTATCTCGATCTCGAGAGCCTCGGCGGCTCTGCCGATACCGGAGACCGCGATTTTGTCCGGCAGCGAATTGAAGATTTGTGCGGCAGCTTCAAGTCGCATCAGGACTTCTATTTCTACATGCTCATCGTTCCGCCTTCAACAAATGAATCCGGGCTTCGCCGCTACAACGAGCTTAAGCCCACGCTTCTGGCCTGCGGACGCAATTCCGGCGATGTGTCTGAAGTTGAGACGCCGAGCTTCGCAGAAGGCAAAGAGACGGTGATCGACGGATTGAAGCGTATTGCATCGGATCTTGAAAGTAAGAGCAGCTTTGCGCGGCTCATTGAATAAGTTTGAAACCCAACCCAAAAGGGAAGAAGCACAAAATGACTACAGCGAATCTCTCCTACGGAAGCCTTGAGCTTGCGCTTGAGCCGCGAATGATGTTTGACGCGGCGGCTGCAGCAACGGCGGCAGAAGTGGCGGCGGATGCTCAGGCGGATGCCAATCCGCCAGTTTCAGCGGATCCTTCTGCTGGTGACATCACCGTGGATAAAAACGGCAATCCGGGTGCTCAGGTCGATCTCTTCGGCAATGTCCAGGCTGAGCCGCTTGCTGACGGTAAGACTTACGACTCGCTGACGCTTCAGGTTTCTGAAAGCGGCAAAGGGCTGGCCCTTATTGTTGATGGAAAGGAAGTTCTCCTCACGCAGGGCAACAAGGTTCAGATCGGTGATCCAGACGCTGACCGCTATGCAACGGTGACGGTCGGAGCGGACGGCACGGCAACGGTGGTCATCAAAATCGGTTCTACTCAGAATGCGGACCAGCTCAAAACACTCATTGATGGGCTTGCACTGAAGGTTGCAGACGGTACTGCGCAAACCTCAGCGGATGTGACCGTCAAGATCGATGCGCTTTCTTATATGAATGATGGAGGCACGGCTGATCTCGATATTGATCGAACCGTGAAAATCGAGAGCAACTATAACTTTGCGCCGGAAGTAGATGTTGGCGGAACAGAACTGTCCGGTCTTACAAATGTGCCCGGCATTGAGGATGCCACAAAGATCTTTCTGTCAGAAAACGGGAATTTTGCTTTTGTAGGAGACAAAGACGGCGATATTGCTGTCTTTAAATTCACCGATGGAAAGCTTTCTTATCTGCAGACTTTTGAGCATTCTGCTGTTGACGGGCTTAACAAAGTAACAGGTCTTGCGTCCAGTGCTAATGGCAATGTTCTATATGTTTTAAGTGAAAGTTCAGTATTTAGATTTTCAGTGAATGATGATGGTGCTCTGACTTTCGATTGCTCAACACAAGTATATGGAACAGGTGCATCAATTGCTGCAAATGCAGATGGCAGCATGTGTTATGTAAGTTATACAGGTCAATATTCAAATGATGCGGTAAAATTTACTTATAATAGTGACTATAAATTCTTGTCAGAAGAATCGTTTAACGAAAACGTATATACGGGTTTTACAAGCTTTGGTGACTACGTAGTTAGAGTTACAAATCAAAGATTGATGGTCTTTACTCCCGTAATTGCTATTTATGCTAAGGATGGCAGTGAACTTTTCTCTATGAATTTAACGGATATTCATAGAGGGAATGGAACGATTAACGTCACGGCATCTAATGATGGATTGATTGCCGTTGAATTTGGGGGTCAGGTTCTGCTTTATCGAGCGGATATTTCTAGTAAAATATTTTCTAAACTGACAGAGATTAATGTATCAAATGTGAAAGATATAGCTCTTTCTCCATCTGGAGATAAGCTTTATATTCTTTCGACTAATGATTCTGGTACGCTTTCCGAATTTAGTGTGACGCAAGAAGGCCTTACCCCGATTAAAACAACAACTGGAGTTGGCGCGGACGCAGCCGGACTCATTGTGTTTGACTCAGGGAAGGTTGGGATTGCTGCCGGTGATCAGGTGCTTTCCTATGAAGAGGTGGATGTTCATAACGTTACCTTAGGGCATTCAGTCAATGTCGGCGGATCGCTTTCCATTACGGATGCAGATCGCGATGCTGCCAATTCCGGAAACGGCAATTACGGCGATGTTTCAGTAACCTTCGAAACGAACGATGAAGCCAAGCCTTCAACAGCCTTTGAATGGACGGAAGCTGGCGGTTATACGCTCGAAAATGGCGTCATTAAGAACGGAGACCGCACGATTGCAGCGGTTGAGACAGCTGATGGGAAAATCGTTCTGACATTTAAGGATGGCGCAACAACAGCTGATGTAGCCGCAGTTGTCAAGCAGGTTTCCTTTACAGTCCAGTCTGCAGCTGCAGACGGCAGGGTTTCTGTCAAGACGACAGTAACGGATAACGACAAATCCGTTGAGAAAACGATTCAATACGAATTCTCTGCCAATCAGGCTCCGTCAGCCTCCGGTTCTTCTGCAGTAGAAAACGAGTATTACCACACAACAGGCATGTCATCGCCTATCTTCAAAGATGTAGCGATCAATGTCGGTGAGCTCAGCCAAAAAGTTTCCTCCATGGAGCTGACGGCTTCAGGTGATTTTGCTGAAGGAGAATATTGGGTGGTCGACGGCGTTCGTATACCTCTTAATACTTCTTCTGAAGGCACTACGCAGAGCGGATACGCCTATAAGTATGTCTTTGCTGACGGAAAAGGCGTGCTGACCATCAGCTCTGATGCAGGCATTAAGAGTGGGGCCGCTCAAAACGTGGTCAACTCGATGACTTATGTCAACGAGAATGCTAAGGCTGAGATTGGTGAGCGTGAGTTCGCCCTCACTAAAGTGACCGATAACGGCGGAGACGAGAGCGGCGGATCAGATTCTTCGAATATCGATGATGTTACGGCGACTATTCGAGTCCATCTCAGCGTCAATCCGGACGTCAATGTTAATGCGCCAGAATCGTCCGATACGATTTTTGAACACGACGGAATTATTGAAGGTACTGACTATTACGTTAATGACGTACAGCAGTCTGCCGATGGAAAGACCATTTTTGTTCTTGGATCTTCAGGGAATGGCGGATCTGGAGTAGCTACCCTTTACATTTATAGTCGTGGAGAAGATGGCACGCTTACGCTGACGAAGTCCTTCAATTTCGGAAACAATGCGTATGCTGTGCCCGGGAATATTACTGTTTCCCCAGACGGCACTGTCTACGTTCGAGCGGCATCACTTACCGTACAGTACGGTATTGATGTCTATGGCTTTACAGCGGATGATTCTGGAAACTGGTCTCAAATTGAGAATATCGATCTGAGTACCGAAAGCAGTGACTGGGTGGAAATTTCGGTCGATGCATCCGGCAAGTATTTTGCTGCGCTATCCAGTGATGCCTTGTACGTTTATGAAATCCAAGCTGATGGCAGTTTAAAACTGAGCACCAAAATTACGCAGGAAGAAATGAATCTTGCGAGCGCGAATGGGATGCGTTCGAACCTGACTTCCATTGAATTTTCGGGTGACGGGAAATATATCTATGTCACGAAAGATGGAATGGGAGGTAATCAAGGTATTGCCATTATTGCTGTCGGCTCTGATGGAAAGGCAACCGTTGTTGGAAAAACAACTTATGAGAGTTTAAGTTCAGACCCTACTAGCATCAAAGTTGATGACGAGTTCATTCTGCAGGGTATTTGTGAATTGACCGCATCTTCAGATGGTCATTTTCTATATGCCTACGCCGGTTTTAATGGCTATAACATCCTGACGTTTGCAATTAACGATGATGGAACTTTAAGTCTCGTTCAGGCACTCGATGTAAGTTCAGATATCGCTACTCAAGATGTGAAAGGCATGACGATGCAATTTGCGTCTAATGGCAAAACGCTGTTTGCATCGACGGCCGGCGGAGCGTTGATTGAATATTCAATTGATTCGCTTTCAGGTTTTGTTTCAAAGACGGGATCTGTTTCTGCTGGTGATATCGGCTTCTCACAATTTGTTGTTTCCGCTGACGGCAAAAATATTTACTTCGGCAACTCAGGCTCCTCTGGATTAGCTTCTTCCGAGGGCCTTCCTCAAGTTACTTATACGGGAAATTCCGCTGAAATCGGCAAGTATCTTTCGGGCTCAGATGCAGACGTTGAGGATTACAAAGACTTCAGCATTACGATCGAGCGCAACGGCGGGGCGAATACTTCAGACGGCTTTAGTTTTGCCAAGACTATTGGATATACCTTTGCAGACGGTGTGATTACCGGACCTGATGGCACTGAACTCGGTTCTTATAGTGTCGAGGGCGGCAAGCTGACGATTACATTCACGGGGTCGCTCAATCACGATGTCTTCAACACGGTGCTTGGGGCGGTGAAATATGACGTTCCGTCCGACGTTGCCGGTGAAGTCGTGCTGAAAGTCACCATGATTGACGAAGTCGGCAAGTCCGACTCTCAGATCTTCAGCGTCAAAGTCACCGACGGTTCTATTGAAACGCCCGACGAAGAGACCATTCATGTCCCGGATCCCGAGCAGCCGACCGACTTCCTTGCGAATGTTGATTTCTCGAGCATCAAAGATTCCATCCTTGGACATGCGTCTTCGATCACGGTAAATGTCGACTATCCGAGCGGCACCTTTGGGCTCAGTGCAGATTCTGGTCTGACGCTCAAGGATGACGGCTACGTCTACAGCGGTGACGTGAAGCTGGGCGCATGGTCTGCCCGCGAAGGAACGCTTTCCATCACGCTCGAGCAGGGCGTTGATGCCGACAAAGCCGAGGCGCTTTTGAAGGCAATCACCTTCACTGCCTCGGGCGCTGCGCCAGGTGCAGATCTGTCGGTCGATTTAAGCATTGGCTTTACGTCCGCGAGCGGCAGCAGCGATTCGCTGCTGATTGACAATGCGGTGACGCTGCAGATTAATGATGGCCCAGAATTTAACGAAACGAAGTATCCGGACTACGCTTTGAGCGGTACCTTGGATGTTGCGCTCGGCGGTTCTGCGGGTTCTATTACGCTGCCTTCAGACCTCTTTACCGATGACGTCAAAGTGACGACAGTAACCGTGGAACTCCTCGATGAGAACGGGAAGGTTGTCGAAAATGGGCTTCAGAATCTGGGGCTGAAGTTTGAAAACGGCAAGCTCTCCGGCACGGTTTCGAAGACGGGTGCCTATCAGCTGCGAATCACTGCGGCTGACCAGAGCGGTCTGACGGCGAGCCGTGATGTCACGCTGACCATCATGGAAAATCAGCCGCCGGTCGTTGTTGATGGAAATGTCAAGGTGCCCGAGGTTGTCTTCAATCACGAGACGAACTTCAGCGTCAAGGATTGGTTCAAAGACCCGAATGAGGCCGATGAACTGACTTTCACGGCCGTGAAAGGGCTCCCCGATGGTCTGACGATCGACGCGAAGACGGGCACGATTTCCGGCACGCCTCAGGAGGTCGGTGCGTTCTCAGTGACGATCACTGCTTCGGACGGCAAGAATGCTCCGGTGGAGTACACCTTCAATCTCACGGTTCGCGGCAATCAAGCCCCGCAGGCTGTAACGGACACTGCTCCGAGCGTTGTGGTCGGGGGCAATAATTCGTTTGAACTCAAGGATTACATCAAGGATCCTGACGGCGACGATTTGACCTTCAGGGTTGACGGGCTGCCCGATAACAGCGGGCTGACCTTTGATGCCGGCACAGGCCGCATCTACGGCACGGCGACGGTGACGGAACCCTTTAAGCTCACGATTACCGCGACGGACAGCTACGGACTTTCCAATACGTTCGAAGTGATGGTGGGGGTTCGCACCAATTCCGCGCCCGAGTTTGTCGGTGCGGGGTCGACTCATGAAGGGCTGCCGGCGGTCTTCGGCGATACGGCCGGCGGGATCAGAGCTGATCTCAATACGCTCTTCAAGGATGCCGAGGGCGACGGATTCAGAGTGGAGATCACCGAACCCGCAGAACTCCCTGAGGGCGTCTCTTTTGATGCGGATACCGGCATCTTCAGGGCGGACACGAATTTCGAAAACGGCTTGGCGGTAACGGTGAAGGCTACGGATGCCTTTGGCGCTTCGACCACCCGCACCATTTGGATCGGGACGCAAATTGCGCCCGTCACCAGTGCGGATGCGGGCGTTGCCAACCCGGCATTTGGGCGCGGTCTTGACCTTCTGCGCGACAAGGAACTCGGACGAGGGCTTGAGCGCGAGGACTTCAGACCTACGGTACTCGCGGCGGATCACCCGGCCTTCGAACCGATCTTCGGCAAGCCGGCTGCGCCACTCGAAGAACCCTCGGCCTCAGAGCGCCTCTTCGCGCTTTATAAGCAGACCGTCGATGATGAACGCGACGCCAAGCTTAATACCGAAGAGGTTCGCCGTGACCGGGCGGTAGAGCGCGCTGTTGAAAAGGTCGAGCGCTCCGACAAATCCGCAGCACGCGTGACGCTCAATGAGAGCGCAGCGGAATTGCCGTCAGCAGACTTGAACGATGTTGCTCAAAAGGGTTTAGCCGCACTGCTCGACGCAGAGACGCCCGAGCAGAGCGAAGTCGCTGACACGAGCCTCAGCGCGGCCATTGAACGCCATACGGTCTATGCCCGCGAAGGCATCTTTGCCAAACCCGATGATCTCGCTGCGAGCTGATCGCTGACCACTCACTTATTCGGCACGGACAGTCACTCAGGCAGTCCGTGCCGCCGAACCTACTCATTCTCTTGCCTATTTCAGGATTTCCAATCATGTCTCAGATGAAAGCCTCTCGGATGATCCGCCTTACTCTTGTTTCTACGTCCGTCGCCGCAGCGCTGATGCTCGCCGGCTGCTCGGTCATCGCGCCCGAAAAGCTTTCGAGCGACGATCTTATGCGTCTTGCCAATGTCGACCAGCAGCTGATGTTCGCTGCGCAGGAACCCGTCACGGCTCCCATTACGATGGAAGAGGCTGTTGCCCGTGCGCTCAAGTACAACCTCGAACACCGCCTGGCCATGATGGAGCGTGCGGTGCAGGAAAACATCGCTGATGTGCAGAGCATGAGCCTCTTGCCGAAGCTCACGGCGTCGGCAGGCTACCGCGACCGCTCCAACGAACTGGCGAGCTCGAGCGAATCGCTCGCAACCGGCAAGGAGTCGCTCGTGCCTTCTAAGAGCAGCGAACGCGACGGCAGGACGGCCGATCTGGAACTCTCGTGGAATGTGCTCGATTTCGGTCTGAGCTACTTTGAAGCCCAAGCTTCGACCAACAAGTCCTATGCCTCCGAAGAACGCCGCCGCCGCGTGGTGGCTGATATTGCTCGTCAGACCCGTGCGGCCTGGCTCTCGGCCGTCAGCGCCGAGCGTCTGCGCGACGAGGTTGCTGATGCGCTCGACGACGCTTCGAAGGCTCTGGCTCAGTCCAAGGAAGCGGGCGGCCGCGGCCTCGTGAAGCCGCTCGATGCGCTTCGCTACCAGCGTGACCTTCTCAACATGGTTCGCCAGCTCGAAACGCTCGAAGACGAATTGGTGAAGAGCAAAGCCAAGCTCGCGACCCTCATGAACCTGCAGCCGGGGACGCCGTTCCAGCTCGCTGTTCCCTCGACGGATGCTGAAGCCGTTCCGGCCGTACCCTATAAGCTCAGTGACCTCGAAGTGCTCGCCATGGTGCGCCGTCCTGAGATTCGCGAAGAAAGCTATCTCGCGCGCAATGCTGTGCTCGAAACCCGCATGTCGCTCCTGAAGCTCTTCCCGAATGTTCAGCTTTTTGCGGGTCTCAACTACGACAGCAATAAGTACTTGGCCAACAATGACTGGGCGGACGTGGGCACCCAGGTGAGCTGGAACCTGATGAGCCTCTTCACTGCGCCGAAGATTTTGAAGGGCGGAGAGCTTCGCGAAGAACTCGCTCCGCTTCGTCGTCAGGCCATCCGCATGACGGTTCTCTCCCAGGTGCACGTTGCCTGGCATCAGCGTTTTGCGGCTGAAAAGGCCTTCCGTCGAGCTGACGAACTCTCGCGCGTACAGAATTCCATCGACAAGCAGGTTGAAAATGCTGTGAAGAGCCGCAGCGAAACGAAGCTCGAAGCGGTGCGCACGAAGGTGGAAACGCTGCTTGCCAAACGCACGCGTGATCTGAGCTATGCCGAAATGCTTAACGCTCAGGATGCCATCTATCAAGCCGCGGGCTTTGATACGGTACCCGCTGAGGTTGCCGATCAGTCCATTTCGGGACTTGCTGAAGCCATCGGCGCGCAGGACCGCATCATCGCCGACGGCGCAGTACTCCAGGGGCTTTACGGCACGCAGGCCTTGAAGGACGGCGTGGGCGACTATAAGGAAGCGTCTGCGAGCTATCGCCTCAACCCGGAAGTTGCTGCGCAGGAGGGCGGAGCGGCCGTCCGTCTCGTTTCCGGCATGCCCTGGGAAAGTCTCGGTTCTTTGAAGGCCAGCCGGTAAGAATCGTGCTCGAAATGAGAATGATGATGGAAAAGCTCCATACGCTGAGCGCAATTTGCTCGATGGCTGCAGCTTTAACAATTGGCGCAGCCTCGGCTGCGCCGGCCCCTGCGGCAGGGCTTTCGAGCTCATCAGCATTG
>OAZY01000928.1_pt1 | contig 13751 bp, 8 predicted proteins | sample 1494931 | NCBI WGS metagenome assembly OAZY01 (sample SAMEA2579921, study PRJEB22360) | human gut metagenome | biome: human gut; feature: human-associated habitat; material: faeces | place: Denmark | collected 2008/2010 | reverse complement strand
TACTCAATACAGTTACTCATCAAATTCTATCATTGGAAACAGACTTTACACAAAATAATTTACAGGCTCAAAAAATTAGATGGATATATTACAAGGGAAATTAATCATCTTCTAAATATATAAATGTCAATATAGAAGCATACAAATGGGCCTGCGGACGATTTTTTGGACTCAAGTTTTAAATCAACCCTGGAGTGTAATATAAAGTGTGTAAGTATATAAATGATATGAACCCCATTTGTTGGACACTAATATAAGTGATTCTCTTTGTATTATAATATTCGATATATTCTTCCATCGTAATCTTTAAATCACCTAATGTTTCAAAAGTATATTCATAGCCATAAAACATTTAATTTTTCATCTTTCCAAAGAAGTTTTCTATTGGTGAGTTATCTAAACAGTTGCATTTTCTTGACATCGACTGCTTTATTCTTTTATCATTTAACTTCTTTTTGCAATTCTACATCTGATACTGCCATCTCTGATTTGAATGTATAATCATCACCTCAAGATTACCATACTTTGAAAATTGCCTCATCCAGCATATTTGTAATTTGAACAAAGCTTGGCGAAGCTGAAATATCACAAGACACTCTATCTTTCTATTATGTAAATCTAATATAAGTGATAAGTATAGTTTGCTTGATGCTATATGAAACTTTGATATGTCAGTTGACCACTCCTAAGGCAGTTGCTTTAGCACAAGAAATACTGGAATATTATAATTCTGAATCTGTAGAAGATATGGATGAAGCATTAAAAGAAATATTTGGCCCGTTGTTTGAAAGCATGCTTCAGGGTGAATTGAACAGTCATTTAGGATATAAATCCAATTCTAAAGAAGCTAAGACTACAGCTAACCGCAGGAACGGTTACGGCAGTAAATCTTTAAAAACAACTAGAGGAGAAATGGATAACAATGTTCCTAGAGACAGAGATGCCTCTTTTGAACCAAAACTGGTTCCCGAGCATTTAAGAGACGTATCTGCAATTGAAAACAAGGGATTAGCGATGTATGCCAGAGGAATGTCCCAGCGGGACATATCAAACACCACCGATGATATTTATGGATTTTTTCCACATCTGCAGATGCTGTATCTGATATTACGGATTCCATTCTACCGGAGCTTGAGAACTGGCAAACCAGGCCGCTTGAAAAGTGTTATGTCTTTATGTTTGTGGACTGCATGTACGTAACCATTAGAAGCGATTATGAAGCCAAGGAATATGCAGTATATACGATACTTGGCTATAATCTGAAAGAAAAAAAGAGATGTTAGGATTATAGTTAAATGAAAACGGGAGCAAACACAAGTGGATGCAGATATTTGATGAGATCAAATCCCGGGGAGTAGAGGATGTATTCTTTATTTCAATGGACGGAGCATCGAGGGAGCAAAGGCAATATTTCCAAAGGTGGTGGTCCAAAGATGTATGGTTCACTTAATAAGAAATTCGATTAAATATGTGCCAAGCAAAGATTACAAAGTATTTACAAGTTCATTGAAAAAAGCATATGGAGCACCAACATTAAAAGCCTGTAAGAGTGCATTTGAAACGTTCAGACAGCAGAGGTCACAGTATCCCGGAGTGGTAGGTGTATGGGTCAGAAACTTTCAGCATGTAGAGCAGCTGTATGATTATGGAGCGTCAATCAGAAAAATCATGTATACAACAAAAAAGGCACTTTCCCGAATGATACGAGTGAAAGAGCTTGATCAAAAATGGTCATCAGGAAATGTGCCAAACTAGTCAATGGTAATAAACCAGCTTTTAATCAATGAAAAGTTCACTCTGTTATTATTTAAATTACATATGGGAAAAAATAAAATTTTATTTTAGCTATTGAACTAACTAATGTAATATCGAAAGATCAGATACTGCCTTTCTAGTGATTAATAACGTAAAATCTCTATTCATGCTATTGTTATATCAAACCATATTTTCCAAATAGTTTTAAATTTATAGAATTCTTATAATAAAAACAAACAAAAAAATAGCAAAAAAAGAAGAAAAATAATGAAAAAATATTGACTTTTTTTACTTATTATTACTAAAATAAAAGTAATAAAAGTACTGACTCACAAAAAATTATGACATAATCAAAAAATTATGGCATTTTTTGTAGCTCAGTGCAGAAAGGGGATGAAACACTAAATTATATTAAAAATAATCAAATAATCAAATAATCAAAGAAAGGATATATTTATGAAGAGAATAAGGTGTTTTAAGTATTTTTTCATTCTGTTGTTGTGTGTGGCTACTATTAATCAATATGAAGTTAAAGTTTTTTCTATTGATCAATCTATGCGTGTTGTTGATAATGAAAATATGATTTTTGATGGAACGCAGAAAACAGCAGAAAATAATAGTAGAAATTTAGATTCGATTTCCAATTTAATTAATCTGAATCAAGGTAGCTTGACAGTAAGATTTAAATTAGATGAAAAAATTTTAGAACGTACAGAAAAACTAGTATCGTTATTATCTATATCAAATAAAAAAGCTGAACAAGAATACGCTACTTTTTACATAAATCCACAGGCAGGAAAAGCTGGTATAGAAATAAAGGGCAAAGTAAACAAAGCTTTAGGTGGTGTTACTGTTAAGGATACGCGGTGGCATACTATAACTTATTTGTTTGATGGGCAAAATATGGTTATTTATTGTGACTCTCAAAAGATTGGTGCCGTAGAAATGTCAGGGTTATTTGACGGAGTTCAGTGGTTGGAGCGCGCTAACAGCATACTAATTGGCGGTATTGAAAGAAAATATGATGGAAAAGATGCTTTTATGTGGTCTATGATTGGAGAAATTAACCAAATTTATTTAAGTAAAGAGGTTCTATCGCAATCTGATATTAACGAGGAACACATATTTACAAACGTTCAAGGAATAGAACAAAAAGAATTATATAGTGCTAATGAAGAAGGCGTATTCTTATATCGTATACCATCACTAGTCAAAACTAAAAGTGGAGCATTACTTGCAGCAGCAGATGCAAGAAAAATGCATTATAATGATTGGGGTGATATCGCAACCGTTGTTAAGAGAAGCACTGATAATGGTAATACATGGAGTAATAACGTTACTGTTGTTGACACGGCTACAGAACCGACATATTCAAAAACATTAGTAGGAGGAGGTGAGGGTTCTGATACAAGATCTTCACTTACTATTGATCCTGTTTTATTGAGTACAAGCGCTGGAAAAGTATTTTTATTGGTTAACTTTATGCCAGAATCAACAGGAAATTATTTTAATTGGGGTGGAAATAACAAAGGACAATTGGGTGGAGCCTATAATTCTCTGATTGGGACAGGATATGTAAACATAGATGGAAAAAAATATTTGAAGCTAAATGATTCCCAAGGTAAATTGTACACTGTGAGAGATAATGGTCTTGTATACAATGATTCAAATGAACTAACGGCTTATAAAGTTAGTGAGGGAAGTAGAAAATTCAACTATGCTGATAAAGGTGACCTCTATGAGAATGGTAAACGTCTGGGAAATATTTATTTAAATAGTACAGAAACTGGTAACGATAGTGCACCATTGAAGGCTTTTATTACTAATTATCTTTGGTTGTTTACTAGTGATGATGACGGCTTAACATGGTCGGAGCCAGTTGATATTACTCCACAGGTAAAAGAAGAATGGATGAAATTTATTGGTCCAGGACCTGGAGTGGGAATTGAAATTAATGTAAAAGAAGATGGTGTTAATAAAAAACGCATAATGTTCCCTATTTATTATACTAATTCATCGTCATCTTCTGGAATTGGTAAACAGAGTAGTGCAAATATATATAGCGATGATGGTGGAGTAACGTGGCATCGTTCGGAGTCACCTAACGATGGTCGATTATATGGGAATAATCAACATGCTTCCTCTAAAACTGTGTCTAATGAAGTTAGCGATATTTCAGAAAGTCAAATTATTCAATTGAATAATGGACATTTACTTCAATTTATGAGAAATAATGACACTACAACGCCTGGCTATGAGGTGCTTATATCAAGAAGTGAAGATTATGGTTTGACTTGGAGCGATGAACTAACAAAATCTGGTATCCACGATACTGATTGTCAAGTATCAGTTTTGCATACAAATATAAATAATAAGGAATATGTTTTATTGTTAAATGCATCTTATTCTGGTCGTGGAGCAAGCAATAGAAAAAATGGAGTTTTACGCATTGGAGAAGTACAGCAAGATGACAGTATAAAATGGATTACTTCTAAAACAGTTGAGCCAAAAAAATTTGCTTATTCATCGATGACCGAAATCACTTCTGATACTGTGGCAATTATTTTTGAAAATAGTGGAGGCATTCAATACGGAACTGTAAATATAGAGGAAATTATAAGAAATGAAAATGAATATGGTACACCTGGTATAATGTCAGTAAAAGTAGACAATGAAAAAGTAAGTGATACTATTGAAATAAAATTAAAAATGACAGAAAAAGTTATTATTAATGGAGAGAAAAAATTAGAACTTACTATTGGTAATGAAAAAAAATATGCAGAATATGTTTCTGGGAATCAAAGTGACACTCTTGTTTTTTCTTATCGTATTGGAGAAACTGATAAAGGCGAACTTAAAACATCTGGAGTTTTAGTCAATACTCAGTGTGAAAACGTGTATGGAAATAGATTAGTGATAAAAGGGAAAACATATTCTTTAGTTAGAACAGAATCATCAAAGTATAAAAAAGATGAGGCAGACGTACAAAAAAACACAAGGAAAATGGAACAAAATAAATCTCATAATGGTTTTTTTGTACCAAAAACAGGTGATGATATAGATTTTTCAATGTTGTGTGTGTGTTTAACAATATCTTTTGGAAGTATTATTTTGTTTAAAAAAAATAGAAAGAAGAGGAAAGGCTAACATGAATAATAAGGTTAAAAAAAGAGGAACAGCATTATTATTAGTATTGACAGGAATTATGGGGCAATTTACTTATTCTACAACTTCAGTTGCTGCTCAAAATATTGAAGAGTCGGTGACAGAATTAAATCTTGCCAACAACGGAGATTTTGAAACTCCCAATGTAAATTTACAAAAAAGAAATATTTGGCAATTAAACGCTGAAAATGAAAAAGCTGAAATTGCGGTGGTTGACAGTAATTCGTTTGGGCATATCAAACCTGGAACCACCGATGCATCTGTTTTACAAAAAATAGCAACCACCCCTGGTAAAACTTATAAGTTTGAAGCTAAAATTAAAGTAACAGCAAATAATAATTTGGAGCCGGCGGGAGTTTACTTAGTTGCATATTCCGCAAATGAAACTGGAGAAAAGGGTGATGTTATTAACGAAATTGATTATACTGACAAAAAATATTCACATTTTGTTGAGCAGTCATTCGAATTTACAGCAAAAACAAAATATAGTTATATTGGTATAGTGAAGAGAAATAATAATGAAACAACAAAAGAAAGAGTCGTTCAAACAGCAATAAGTATTGATGATGTACGAGTAGCTGAAAAAGATAATAACTATGTTACTCAATGGGAAGAAAGTTTTTCTGGAGATGAGTTGAACCAGGATGTTTGGGGTTATGAATTAGGTAGTATTCGTGGAAATGAACAACAGCACTACGTTAATTCTAAAGAGAATGTATCTCTAAAAAATGGAAATTTAATTCTAAAAATTACGAAGCGTAAGGATCAGTATAAAAATCCTAGAGGTGGAGATTCTGCTAGAGATGTTGTATATAATTCAGGCAGTGTAAGAACACACGGTAAGAAAGAATTTTTATATGGAAGAATCGAAATGCGCGCTAAACTCCCAGAGGGGAAAGGTGCGTTTCCTGCATTTTGGACATTGGGTTCAGATTTTACTCTAGATGGAGATATAAATGGAGCTCAGGGATATGGCTGGCCCGCATGTGGTGAAATTGACATTATGGAGATGATCGGTTCACCGACTTCTCAACGAGAAAACCAAGAAGAAAAAGAAGGTAATCAAAGCAATAAAATTGTATATGGTACGCCACATTTTTATTATTCAAAGGCAACGAGCGATGGAGATAAAGACGGCAGCTATTCTCCAACGGAACTTGGTGGTAATAAAGTATTAGGTGAAAATTTGGCAGATGATTATCACGTATATGGCATAAACTGGTCACCTGATAAAATTGAATGGTATATTGATAATGTTGTATATAACACAATGTATTTGGATAATGACGAGCGATTAGCAGCAGCTGCAAAAGCGTTTCAAAAACCACAGTATATACAGTTAAATTTGGCTGCCGGTGGAAACTGGGCTAAAAATGCTGGAAAATATCTTGCAGAGGATGATACCACATTTAAAGTCGACTGGGTGAGGTGGTTACAAAATGATAAACAAAAGGCTGCATCTGAAGCATATTACGCAGATGCTAGCAAAATTACAGGTGTTAATGACGTGGTGATGAATGTTGGTGAAACGCCTGATCTGCTAAAGGGAATTTCAACTTCCAAAGAAAACTACATTGTGGACTATTCGGTTGATGATGAATATATGTTCAATAACGAAGGGGGACTGACAAACGTCGCATTAAAAGTGAGAGGTAAGAGTGATAAAAATGCGTTATCAAAACTTGAAGAAGGGGTTTATAACATCTATTATAGTGCATACGATAGTACTGGAACGCTATCTAGTGGACAAATTACTCCTACACAAAAAATTGCTAGAGAAAGTTCATTACTAATTGTCTTAACGAGAAACTTAAATGTGAAAAAAGGTGCAACATTATCTTCTATTTCCTTGCCTAAAGGGTTTAAGTGGGTGAATGAAAATCAAATTGTCACAGGAAACGCAAAATTTGATGCAATATTCCAAAAGGATGAAAATGAAAGAAGTGTTGAGATAGAATTGCCTGTAACCATCATTGATGATACGACTAGTTTAAATGCTAATGTGACAGCTTCATTACAAAAAGAACAGAGTATTCCAACTAAAAAAATTAGTGCAGTAAAAACTTCTGATGATAAAAAAATAGAAGATTTTCTTTTTCCGTCTCTTTTTGGTGGAATGATTTTATATATGTTAAAAAATAAAAGATAAGGAAAAATTTGTATGTTAACTAAAAAGTTTGTAATCATTTTATTAATAGCAGTCTTTTTTGGACAAACAATGACTTCTTCGGTTTATGCGGTTGAAGATTCAAATGTCGCTGTTACTGACGAAATGACTCCATTAGAAAAAAAAGTACTTGAAATATTTGAAAATGAAGATAACAAAACATTGGCCAATCAAGTGACACAAGAAAAAATTAACAAGTTAAAGGATGAAACAAAAAAATCTAATGAATCCATGAAAGATCATCTATTATCATTGCTTAATCAAGCTGAGCAGCAACTACAGCAATTTAATTTGTTAGGTTTGGGAAATAATATATTTGCGCAATTGTATTTTCATGCTGATGGTAGTTATAAAGCAGAACTAGTAACAAGAAGTGGGCAACCTCATTCATATTTTAATAATTATGCTACAATAAAGATTAAAACTAGTGGCAAAAAAGTTATTTATACAAAGAATTATATTGGAAACGAGCAGCAGATTGCTAAAAGGGAAAATATTGAATTAAAAGAAGGTTATTTTTTAGAAATCACAAAACAAGAGCCAAATAGATTTGAGACAAATCATAATGATGAATTGAAACAAAATAATTCTAATCCTTTTATTTACGTTGTTAGAAACGGTCGATTGGAGAGAGTTGATGACAAAAACAGATATATACACTTTTTAGGGCTGGGAGATGTTAAGTATGCAGCTTTAAAGGTTGATTATAACTCACAAAAATTAGTTCTTAATATAAAGCCGGTAAAACCGCATGTCTATTTTAAAGGTAGTTATGAAAAAATAGAGATATTAAACACAAAGGAAGAAGTTGTTTTTTGTAAAGATTTTATAGGTACAGAACAACAGTTAAGTGAAAATATTAATATTGATTTTAAAGCTGGTTATAAAATAAGGTTAACTGGTAGTGAACATCATGTGCGAGTAAAATTTTATAATGAGGATCAGGAACCTGTACCTTTGAATTTAACACAGAATAAATCAACCGTTATTTTGAATGAAAATGGCGTTGCGGTTGAATTTACTGCAAATGATAGTATGATAGAGACATATCAAGCTGCTTTGTTTGAAAGAATACCTCAAGAGCAGTTGAATGAACTTAAACAAAAAAGTTCAAAACATCAAGAGTTTATCAATTGGATACTTCAATCACCGGAAGTTATGCAGTCTTATTTAAGCGCTGGATATGCTTCTTCCAGTAAACAAGGGGATATGTGTTCATATCAGTATATAAATAATTACTCATTATCTAGTGAATTAGAAGCCTTGGAAATCTGGTACAAAATATGGGAAATGTACAAGGATTCGCACAGTGGGGTTAATTTAAACATGGCAATTGCTATTGCATTGGAATTTAATAAGGGCATGGTTGCCTGGTATAATTCGTCACTAACTATAGACCCTTTAGTTCGTTATAAAAATTTTTATGATGCACAAAAAAATAATATTTTATTCGAGGATTTTTCAAGGTATACTGCACAAGAAATGAGAAATGTTGTAAATGCAAAGATTACCGACGAGGATATGGCGTGGTTAAGAGAATACATTAAAGAAAATAAACCAGGAATGATTACCCGAAATAATATAACCAAAGGTTACTCTTTAATACGCTATGTTTCTGTAAATCCGGATACAGGGGCTAGTGTTCATGGTAGTCAATTTTATGGACCTAATCCAACAATCAAAGAAGTTATTAAATATGGTGGTGTATGCGGTGCTATGTCCAAACTAGGAAGTGTTGTGGCACAAGCTTATGGTGTGCCTGCGTTCCCGGTAGGGCAACCGGGACATTGTGCGTATATTTATCTTGATTCACAACATGATTACAAGTTAGGGTATGACGTATTTGGTTGGAATAAATGTGCAAATGCAAATACAACGTTACCATATATTTTTATAAACCATTATTATAGTTTAAATTCAGAACGGTTTAAAGAATCAGAATACGAACGATATAAAGCAAAAAACACCAAAGATAGTAATAAAAAACTTATGTGCATCAATAAATCAATTGAAAAAGAACCGCTTAATTACTTTGCTTGGCAGGATAAAATCAATCTAATGGCAAAAACGCTATCAAGTAAAGAATTCTCTCAATTACTTGATGATGCGGAGAAAGCATTCAAATCTTATCCGGTTATTGCAGCTGCTATTTCGCAAAAAAATGCTAGGAATAACGTATATTCTTTATTTAGTGATAATACTTATCAAAAATTAAATGAAGAAGTCACCCAACAAAAAATAGAAAGTGCAAAAAAAGGTGTTGACAGTTTACAAAAAGGCCCATATTTGCAGGAACTATACGAATTGATTAATAAAGCATCGAATATGGTACAGCAAATATCCCTATATGGATTAGGAAATAACAATTTTGCAAATTTGGTTCATTATGCCGATGACAGTCAGCGTACTGTTTTAAGGATTAATTCAGGTCAACCGCATTCATATTTTAAGAATACTTATGTAACTATAGTTATTAAAGACCAAAATGATCAAGAAATATACAAAAAAGAATTTGTGGGCAATAAATCAAACAAGCAAGAAAATGTAAATGTAATATTAAAAAATGGCTATCGTATTGAGTTTATTCTGAAAGAAATAAATAGGTTCAAAACAAGTGATGAAAAGCTTAATAGGCAGCCTATAAATAATACATATACCTATGTTGTTAAAAATAACCGTTTAATGAATGATGTTAAGAGTGTATAGAGAACAGTAGTAAAATGTTAGAATATCTCAGAAAGAAATGTTACTTAAATTATATTTCCGATTTACATGACACTAATGCTTGGAAAAAGCTTATTAAGTATATTGATGAGGATGATTATTCAATTGACGAATGGAATGATGCAATTAATTATCTTCTAGAAGATAATATAAAGTTTGAAAAAATATGTGATGCAAAAGAATATTTGCAACAATAACAATTATTGATCGTTCTCTAACGCTCAAGTTAAAAGAAGCTGTAAAGAACCTCTAATATGAAAGGTAAGTTTTTAGATGGTTTAAAATAATGTAGGGACTAAACAAAAAAATTTAATAAAAAGTAGGGCTAGAAGATGTATAATCTTCAATAATTATCCTACTTTTTTAATGTCTATTTCTTTTTTTATTTATTCTAGACAATAGAATTATAGTTAGGTACCCTTTGAATGTTGAAAAATACTTATGTTAAAGCAAAAAAATGAAAAACCCTATCTTTTGTTAGAGACAGGGTTAACACTACAAAATTTTGTTCTGCCATAAATAGTAAATCTGTTTTATTAAAAAAGAAGCTAAAAATACTAATATGAACATTAATACTCGCTATAGTTTTTTCATTTGTCAAAAGTAGTAAAATATAAATTATAAGGTTATTAGTGACATATTTTCTATTTTGAGTTATTAATATTTTTTACAGAATTTCTTTCAATGAGAAAACATGGCATTTGTATTCTAATACTCATTGGTTTTGATTGATTACTAATACTGTAATACAAAATTTTTGCACCCAGAACTCCCATATCAAAAGAAGGTGAATGTACAGTGGTTAAAGGAGGAGTGGTAAAATTTACAGTTTCTATATTGTCAAAACCAATTATTGATATATCATCGGGAACTTTATATCCGTTATCTTGCAAAGCGCGTAGTGCACCAATAGCAATTGGATCGCTAGCAGCAAAGATAGCGGTTGGTAAGTTTTGAGAATAAATCATCTCAGTCATCATTTTATAACCAGATTCACTGCTAAATTTATCTTCTAAAATATAATTTTCGTATTGTATGTTAAATTTTCTGCAATATTTTATAAATGATTCTTTTCGAGGATCTTTGTATATTTCTTGGCTTTGATCAACGAATTCTATTCCTCCTAAATAGCCGATTTTTCTGTGCCCGTAAATACATAAGTATTGTATCACTTGTTTAACCGCATCATCAAAATCTAATACGATTGATACTTCACGACAAGGATATAGAGTCATATCAAGTAAAATTATTCGGCGTGTGTATTTTTTTAGCTTATCAACATATTTTTTAGAGAATTTTCCCAAACAGAGTATGCCGTCAATTTGTGCTAATCTATTATCTATGTCCAAATCATCGTGGAAAAATCTTTTTACAACAACATTATTTTTTTTTAAAAAGGATTCGGCACCGCGCCTTAGTGTCAAATAATACGGATCACTTATTTCTTGATCTTGAGAAAACCACTGAATAATTGCAAAAGTTGTTTTTTCTTTTTGTTTGATTGGATGGTTTAGTTGACGAGCAGCATTTAATACTTTATTTTTTGTATTGTCAGTAACACTGAGTGAGTTATCATTGTTTAAAATCCGTGATACAGTCGAAACTGAAACGTTTGCAAGTTTAGCGATATCTTTTAATTTGGCCATTTTACTCTCCTTAATAATATAGTCAGTATTTGCATAGCAACATATTAGCATATTTGTAAGTTTTACGCAAATTCTATTGAAGCTTTATAGATTGATAATATTCATTGCTTCTTTCTTTGGGGTATTAATTGTTTGTTAGGGGCATGGGAATAGAAATTTATTTTTTAATAAGCAATTACGTGTTTATCAATCAATCAAACTAACTAAATAGTTAACGTTTTTTCTTATTTTGTACCTTTTTGGTAGTGGCTATACAGTTTTTTCTTGATTTTTCATATAATTTTATTTTCTGTTCTCTTGTAAGTTTTGCCATAATAAAAATGAGTCTTCGTTATTTCGATCTAAATGATATGTAACCTCTTTACTGGACAAACCAGTAAGGAGCTAACTATATAAAATACAAGTAATTTCAATGGAAAAGTTAAAATATTTTATAAGTTAGAATCTTATAGTTTTTGAAAAGTGAATAGTGTATTTGTAAAAAATCGTATGACAAAAAGAACCTTGTATCAGCTAATTTAAAAACATATATAAATTACTTCAAAAGAGCAGGATCAAATGTCTGATTAGTCTTAAGAATACGGTAGATAATCCTTAGGAGTTTTCTTGCATAATGTCCTTGTGCACATCGACGACTTTTTCCTTGAGATGTTTTTAGTTTATAGTATTTATAAAATGTTGAATTATATTTTATAACAACAAGAGTAATCTGATAAAGTGTCTCTCTACGATGTTTTGGACCTTTATTGGTTATTATAGTATGTTGGGCTTTTAATTGACTGGACTCATACTCTCTAAGAGAAACTCCTGCAAATTTTATTAATTGTGATACTTTATTAAAGTTGCTTATACCTCCAATTTTCGCTAAAATAGAAGTACTTGAGAAACGCGAAATTCCTGGTATAGAAAGAATAGGTGAGTTTGTTTTGACGCTGAATTCTTCAATTCCTTTAATCTGTGGAGTAATGAGTTCAATCTGAAAAACAAGATTTTTTATATTGATTTCTTCAGCTATTGAAGGGAAACCAATAGAATTCTTAACAGCTTCTTTAGATGTATCAACAGTTAAGATAATACGATTCCCTTTGCCTTTAAGCCTAAAATATTTCTTTAGCGTTTTAATATCAGTATTAGAAATAACCTTAGCGCTTGGAAGTTGTTTAAGAATGTTCGTATAGACAGTACCGTATTTGATATTAAATAAACTGTTATCTTCAAAAACGGCATTAACACTCTTTTGAAGATGTCTTTTAAGTTTGTTCAATTCTTCTTTTAGGTTGTGACGCCGATGTGTTAATTGTTTTATTTCATACATTTCAAAGTTATTTAATGTCGTAACACGATATAAGTTTTCTTTAAAAGTCTTAGTGGCTAATACATCACAGATAGCGATAGTATCTGGCTTATCATTCCTATTTGAACTGCCTTATTGTTTTTTTTGAATATCAGTGACAGTAGGATTGATCAATCCTACATAATAGTTTTTATCAAGAAGATAACGAAATGGCAATGATCTGTATCTTCCATACGATAACGAAATTACCTTTAGAGAGTTTTGATAGCTGCTGTTTTAAGGCGTTGAAGCCTTTTAGATTGTTTGTAAAAATGTTGGCTTAACAATTTGTTTATCTGTATCATAATCAAGAATACAGAAACAGTGTTTGTTTTTACCAATGCCGATACCGATGTAAATCGTAGTAAAAAATTCCTTTCACGATCCTTAGACCGTAAAACTTGGTTTGATTTAAAGAAGGGGCGACATAGCAAGGAGCAGCCTATGAAAAATCTATAATGTTAAGTGAACTTATTCCTCCTGAGAAAGAAGAACTAATATGTTTAAGAGCGGAAATAGAGTATCTTAGAACCGAAAATGAAGCAATAAAAAAATCAATCACCTTGAGACGAGAAAAATAGGTTGCGTAACTCAAGGCGAAAAAGCAGCAAACGTTAAAGAAATTCTGAAAAAGGATATCGATTAAAGCATTTGTTTTTAAAGAAGCTTTACTAAAGTTCATTGTGGTAATAGGGTTAATTAAGGCAACTTTATAACCTTCAGTTAACAAATTACTTTCAATGTCGAAGTTATAGTGTCCTGTATTTTCCATACCAATTAGAATTCCATCTTTTGCATGTTTATTAAGCTCCGTATAGAGTTTTTGGAATCCGTCTAGATTATTAGTAAAGAAAAAGAGGATCACAATCGTTTTGATAAAGTAAAAGAACAGAGCCTGTAAATTATTTTTGTGTAAAGTCTGTTTCCAATGATAGAATTTGATGAGTAACTGTATTGAGTA
>OAZY01000925.1_pt1 | contig 13787 bp, 10 predicted proteins | sample 1494931 | NCBI WGS metagenome assembly OAZY01 (sample SAMEA2579921, study PRJEB22360) | human gut metagenome | biome: human gut; feature: human-associated habitat; material: faeces | place: Denmark | collected 2008/2010 | reverse complement strand
CAGTCTGAAGGCAATGTGCCATCTGAGAGCCAGCCAGAAACATCAACAGAGGCCAGTGCGCCGGAAATGCCGGCGGCCGTCACGGATGTGGGCGAATTTACGCTGCAGCCCTCTGTTTCAGGAAGTGGTGAGGCCGAAGCAGTAGTCCCGGATACGTTGCAGTCTGCAACAGACGCAGAGGAAAAGGCTCCGGAGGAGTCGAGTGTCCATGATGATACCGATATGCTGCTGAGCCTGTTTTCTGCTGCAGATGACCATGCTGCTGTAGTGACAGCGGACGGAGAATGCTTACAGGAAACGCAGATGCTGATTGATAATGATCATTCTCAAAGAAAACATGAGGATACCTCTATCACATTGATTTCCGGAAGCTGTTATTTCAGAAGGAGAGATGTTTATAAACTGGTTAAAAAAAGGAGTGAGAAACGGGGAAATTAGCCTGAACGGAAAAAAAGACAAAATTCATATTGTTGCCGGCTTTGTTTTTTTACCTGTACCGGGAATTTTTTATGAGTTTACGAAAGCAGCAGGCATCCCGGCAGACAAAAAAGATGATATTCAGGCATCGTTTGAACGCCTGAACATTCATAAGCGGCGGGATAACCGACGCTTTTATTTTGCACATTTGTGTGAAGAGCCTGAAAACAGAAGTCGCTTTAAAACTCTAAAAGGTTATCTGGTAAAAGGCAGGCAGCTCCTGGATGGACAGGAACTACAGGACAGCCGTTATCTCTTCTTTCCATGAAATGCGTTCCGGAGGTGAGCCTTGTAGTTGAACGGATATATTTAAAGGTAAAGAAATATGAAAACTCACGATGTTGACAGCCTCTGGGATAATCTGATGGATGAGTATTTTTTTTGTAAGTCGTTACGGAGAGCCACGGAGTGGAGTTATCGCAAGGTGTTGTCGGGGTTCCGGTCGTTTGTTGGTTTTCACCGGGCTCCTGACAGCATTGTTCGTCGTGATGTTCAGGAATGGCGTCGTTTTGTGCTGAAAGATCAGGGATTAACTTCCCATACCTGGAATAACAAGGTGAGGCATATGCGTGCGATTTATAACTTTGGAGAAGAATCTGGGTTGCTCACTGTTTCAGAAAATCCTTTCAGTGGCATGCTGGTTAAGCAGGAAAAAAGACGGAAGAAAACGCTGACAAAAGCACAGATATCGCGGATCGTGCTTATTCTGCAACAATTTTCGGAAGCAGAAAATCAGTATACCGGACTTTACATCAAATGTGCCATAAGACCAGCGTGGTTCTGGCTGACGGTGGTGAATACCCTGCGTTACACCGGTATGCGTCTGAATCAGTTGCTGCATTTACGCCTGAAGGATGTTTGTCCGGCAGAAAAATGGATCGATTTACGGGCTGAAGGCAGTAAAACTCACAGAGAATGGCGTATTCCGGTTGCGCGTCAGTTACAACCACAACTGCAGAAACTGCTGGATGAAGCCGTCAGACGGGGAGCCACACCGGAAGACTATCTTTTTCACCACAAGCGTTTTGTTGTGCCGGTGTCAGAAGCAAAACGTATAACGGGTCTGCCGGATGAGCAGCCTGTGAAATCGTTTTTCCGCAGATTATCTCAGGAGTGTGGTTTTCAGGTGTCTCCACATCGTTTCAGACATACACTGGCGAGTATACTGATGAGCACTCCGGAGCGTAATCTTCACCTGGTGAAAAACATGCTCGGACACCAGAACGTATCAACCACAATGGGATATGTGGAGATGAATCTGGAGACTGCCGCACAGGCACTGGAGCATGAGCTGGAGGTGTTTACCGACAGGTTGTAATCGCAGACAGATTGACAATCCACTGAAGGGTTGTAATCATATACAGCGATCGAGAAAAGGGAGCATGCGTCAACATGCTCCCTTTCGAGAAGAAAAATCATGATGTACATGAACTACACTCACGACATCTGACACCTTCCCGATGACACCCGTCAGGTTTCTCACTCCTGACCAGTGGCTTTGATGTAAGGTGGTGCCCGGACTCGGAATCGAACCAAGGACACGGGGATTTTCAATCCCCTGCTCTACCGACTGAGCTATCCGGGCAACGGGGCGCATTAAACCTGATTCGCCTCGTCTCGTCAATCAAATTTCTTCAATTTACTGCAGACTGCACAATCTATCATCACTTTGCCGCTAATGCACGCATTGTCAGGCAAACCAGGCGGTCCAGGCGGCGGAAAGCGGCATTGCCAGAAGGAGTGCTGGAAGCATGTTGACCACCGGGAACATTTTAATGCCACAGATGCGTAATCCGGTTGCCAGCAGCAATAAACCGCCTACGGCGCTGAAGTCTGCCATCATCGACGGTGTGGTCAGCGGTAATATCAGCGCGGCAGCCCACGCCAGCGTTAACTGGATGATCAGTAATGGGATACTAATTACCGACACCGCAATACCCAACGAGCAGGCGAAGATCATCGCCGTAAAGAAATCGAGAAATGACTTGGCGATTAAAATACTCGGATCGCCGGTCATCCCTTCGTTCATCGCCCCGAAGATCCCGGTGCCGCTGGCGCAAAACAGGACAATAATCGCGACATAATTCTGAATAAAAGATTCATGCGCTGGCTTCTTACGTGAGTGGCGAAACAGATTTTGTGCTTTGGTGACCGCGGTATTGACGCCTTTTTCCAGCAGACAAATTTCGCCGATTAATGCACCGAGTAAGGTTGCTAACACCATCGCCGGAAGGTTGGCGCATTTCACCACCAGTAAAATACCAATCCCCAGCGATGCCAGACCAAAAATTGATGTCATGGAGACGCGGATACGTTCCGGTAAGCGTTGGCTAAGGAGTGCACCGAGAACGCCACCCAGTAATACTGCACTTGCGTTGATAAAAGGACCGATGACCACAAGAGTTCCTGTTAGCTGCATTGTCTGATTTTCTTATTATGAACGTTTGGCTCCTTCGATGGCTTGTTTGTTCGCAAAGTCCTGGCTTGCACGCTCTGCTGAAAGGTGCCATGATTGCGCGAATTTTCTCCTCTCTGTACGGAGTTTGCCCGATGCACGCCATCTCCTTACATTCTCTCGCTTATCGCCGTTTCGCGCGAAACTCCTCGCCTTTTCTGCTCATGCGGTGAAGTTAACGCACGCTCACTGCAGGACAACAGTAAAATCAGAGCGTTTCTGCTTTTACTGATGTCTGGCGGTCGGAGCTGGTGACCAGTTTGACCCATATCTCGTGGGGCAGGGTTTTTCACCTTGTCCGGTATTCTTACTTCCCCGAAACGGGTTTTGCGCTTATGAAATCAATGAATATTGCCGCCAGTAGTGAACTGGTATCCCGACTTTCTACTCATCGCCGCGTGGTGGCGTTGAGAGATACTGATTTTACGGACGTCGCGGCAGTCGTCATTACCGCTGCGGATAGCCGCAGTGGCATTCTTGCGTTGCTTAAGCGCACCGGTTTTCATCTACCGGTGTTTTTGTATTCCGAACATGTTGTTGAATTACCTGCGGGCGTTACGGCGGTAATCAACGGCAACGAGCAGCAGTGGCTGGAGCTGGAATCCGCAGCCTGTCAGTATGAAGAGAATTTGCTGCCACCGTTTTATGACACGCTGACGCAGTACGTTGAGATGGGCAACAGCACTTTTGCTTGCCCTGGACATCAACATGGTGCGTTCTTTAAAAAGCATCCTGCCGGACGCCATTTTTACGATTTCTTTGGTGAGAACATCTTTCGCGCCGATATGTGTAACGCTGACGTAAAATTGGGCGATCTGCTTATTCATGAAGGATCGGCGAAAGATGCGCAGAAATTCGCAGCCAAAGTCTTTCATGCCGATAAAACCTATTTTGTCCTGAACGGCACATCGGCAGCGAATAAAGTGGTGACGAATGCGCTGTTAACGCGTGGCGATCTGGTGCTCTTCGACCGTAACAACCATAAGTCGAATCATCACGGTGCGCTGATTCAGGCGGGGGCGACGCCGGTTTATCTGGAAGCTTCACGTAACCCGTTTGGTTTCATTGGCGGTATTGATGCGCACTGTTTTAATGAAGAGTATCTGCGCCAGCAAATTCGCGACGTTGCGCCAGAAAAAGCTGAGTTGCCGCGCCCGTTTCGCCTGGCGATTATTCAGCTGGGAACCTATGACGGCACTGTCTATAACGCCCGCCAGGTGATCGATACCGTTGGGCATCTGTGTGATTACATTCTGTTTGATTCCGCGTGGGTCGGTTACGAACAATTTATACCGATGATGGCGGATAGCTCGCCGCTGCTGTTAGAACTTAACGAAAACGATCCGGGGATTTTTGTGACCCAGTCGGTGCACAAACAGCAGGCGGGATTCTCACAGACGTCGCAGATCCATAAAAAAGATAACCATATCCGCGGACAGGCGCGTTTTTGCCCGCATAAGCGGTTGAATAATGCCTTTATGCTCCATGCTTCTACCAGCCCGTTCTATCCGCTGTTTGCTGCACTGGACGTTAACGCCAAAATTCATGAAGGGGAGAGTGGGCGTCGGCTGTGGGCGGAGTGCGTTGAGATAGGGATTGAAGCGCGCAAGGCTATTCTTGCGCACTGTAAGCTGTTCCGCCCGTTTATCCCGCCCGTTGTTGATGGCAAATTGTGGCAGGATTATCCGACGTCAGTGTTAGCCAGCGACCGCCGTTTTTTCAGTTTTGAGCCGGGGGCGAAGTGGCACGGCTTTGAAGGATATGCCGCGGATCAGTATTTTGTTGATCCGTGCAAGCTGTTACTCACTACACCAGGTATTAATGCCGAAACTGGCGAATATAGCGACTTTGGCGTTCCGGCGACGATTCTGGCGCACTATCTGCGTGAGAACGGCATTGTGCCGGAGAAGTGCGATCTCAATTCCATTCTGTTCTTATTAACGCCGGCGGAAAGCCACGAGAAGCTGGCACAACTGGTGGCGATGCTGGCGCAATTTGAACAGCATATTGAGGATGACTCACCGCTGGCTGAGGTGTTGCCGAGCGTTTATAACAAATATCCGGTGCGCTATCGCGACTACACCCTGCGCCAGTTGTGTCAGGAGATGCACGATCTGTATGTCAGTTTCGACGTCAAAGACCTACAAAAAGCGATGTTCCGCCAGCAGAGTTTCCCGTCAGTGGTGATGAACCCCCAGGATGCGCATAGTGCTTATATTCGCGGTGAAGTGGAGTTGGTGCGGATTCGTGATGCCGAAGGGCGAATTGCGGCAGAAGGGGCGTTGCCTTATCCACCAGGCGTGCTTTGCGTGGTACCCGGAGAAGTCTGGGGTGGGGCGGTTCAGCGTTATTTCCTTGCGCTGGAAGAAGGGGTGAATTTATTGCCGGGATTTTCGCCGGAGCTGCAAGGTGTCTATAGCGAAACCGATGCGGATGGCATGAAACGATTGTACGGTTATGTGTTGAAGTAAGAAAAAAACGGGTCACCTTCTGGCGACCCGTTTTTCTTTGCGTAATTAGTGGCTCACCGTCTGTGTGCCTGTCGGGACACGAACGTGTTTATATTTGAACATCGCCATGAACGCGAAGGCCAGAACCACGGAGTAACCAGCGAAAATCAACCATACGGTCTGCCAGTCGGTAATGCCGTTTTGGGTGTACATCTCAACAACTTTACCGCTCACGATGCCGCCAAGGATACAGCCGAAGCCGTTAGTCATCATCAGGAACATCCCCTGCGCACTGGCGCGAATTGCCGGGCTAACTTCTTTTTCGACAAACACCGAACCAGAGATGTTGAAGAAGTCGAATGCGCAACCGTAAACGATCATCGACAGTACCAGCAGCACGGTACCGAACGGAGTCGGGTCGCCGTAAGCAAACAGCGCAAAACGCAGGATCCACGCCACAATACTGATCATCATTACGTTCTTAATACCGTAGCGGCTTAAGAAGAACGGGATAGTCAGAATGAACAGGGTTTCAGAGATCTGCGAAATCGACATGATGATTGACGCATGCTGCACGATGAAGCTGCTGGCAAACATCGGATCTTTGTCGAAGCTGTGCAGGAAGGTATTACCGAACATGTTGGTAATCTGCAGTTCCGCGCCCAGCAGCATTGAGAAGATGAAGAAGATTGCCATACGCTTGTTTTTAAACAGCGCGAATGCATCGAGGCCCAGCAGGGTTGTCCAGCTCTGATTCGCTTGCTGTTTAGCAACCGGAATATGCGGCAGAGTCAGGGTAAACAGAACCAGAATGGCGGAAAGCGCTGCGCCAATATACAACTGCATGTGGCTTAATTCGAAGCCAGACAGGCTCACCACCCACATTGCCATGATAAAGCCGATGGTGCCCCAGATACGAATTGGCGGGAAGTCAGTAACGATATCCATCCCGGCATTTTGCAGGCGATAGTAAGAGATGGTGTTGATTAACCCAAGCGTTGGCATATAAGCAAACGAGTTAATCAATATCACAAGGAACATCGCCTCCGGCGTCGTGACCTGGGCCGCCATGAACAGCGTGATAGCGCCAATGGTGTGGCAAATGGCATATACCCATTTCGCACTTAACCATTTGTCGGCCACAATCCCCAGCAGCGCAGGCATAAAGACCGCGGCGATACCCAGTGAGCTATAAACTGCGCCAATAGAAGCACCGTCAAACTTCAGGGTAACAAACATATAGGAGCCGAGGGTCGTCAGCCAACTTCCCCACAGACAGAACTGCAGAAAAGAGAGGATTTTCAGCTGCAGCTTAAGATTCATGTTAATTTCCTCACATCGTGATGCGGATGAGTGTTTGAAAAAGCACATTTGACCGTGCGAGATGATGCGATTCTATCAACTTCGCGGACTGGTTTTTTGTTACCTGTGGCAAATAATTGCAAACATTCCCAATTTGCAAAACGAAATTGTGATGTGGATAACATTTTTGCCCCTGAGCATCGTCAGGGGCGGTTAGTGGAATTATCGGCGGCGGTAGGATTTTTGCGCGGTATTCACTTTATAAAGATAACGGCGAGATTCCGCAGAGGGATGGCGGGTCGTCAGCGTTTGATAAACATCGCCCGGCGTCATGGTGTTAATAATATTGGCCGCCTGAATCTTGTCATTCGAAAAGACTCGCAGCACGCTGCCTGCGCCGCCGTTATAGGCGGTGATGACGGCATAACGCCGGGATGTAGGGTTATCAATTCCGCCGAGATAAACGTTGTTCAGCATCGCGAGATACGCGGTGCCGGTATCAATATTGCTGGCAGGATCAAACAAGAAACTGCGGCTCGGCGTGCCGGATTTCCCCTGCGAACGGAACACATCTTTCCCGGCAGTATGTTGTACCACCTGCATTAACCCCAGCGCATCGGAACGGCTGACCGCATACGGGTTAAAGGAAGATTCAGTCTGCATAATTGCCAGAATCAGCGACTCATCAACGCCATATTTCCGTGACGCCTGGCGGACCATGCCGAGATATTTGTGCGCACGTTTATCAAGGTGGTTCGGCACCATGTTAATGGTGACGCTGTAGATGATACGCAGCCCGTTGCTGCGGCTCTTCAGACGGTTTTTCAGCAGATAATCCGCGAAGTTGCTCGCGCGACCTTCCCAGCGAATCGGCTGCCCGGTGTTGTCCACCACCTGACCGTAAAGGAAAGGTTCTTTCGAAATCGTAATATCATCAACGTCGGAATAGAGATCGACCGAACTCGGATCGTCCCCCATCAGCAACGTTTTGATAATTGCCCGGCGCAGATGCGCGGCAGGTTCTGTCCCGGCGATGGTTTCGATAGTGATCGTACCGTCATCGAAGTTGATGTGGCTGCGGGTCTGATATTGATCGGTGTATTTCACGTAGTCCTTAGGACCGGCGATCACCACCTCTTTGAAGCCCCAGATGTTCTCAATATTGTGGGCAAATTGCCCCATCAGAATATCGAAACCGTTGGTGTCTTTGACCCAGGCTTCGTTATAGGTATCGCCTTTTTTGGTCGTCGAACAGGAGATGAGCAACGGCGCAATCAAAGCCAGCGCGAGATATTTTTTCATCATTCCGGGTGCGTGTTGTGTTTGTTTTTATGCAAGTTGCCGGAGGCGTGCTCCGGCACTGTTTTTATTTTTTATCTTCCGGCGTATAGCCCTCGATATGCACCTCTTTACCCTCGAACAGGAAGTTGACCATCTCCTGCTCCAGCAGCTTGCGGTGCTCGGCATTCATCATGTTGAGTTTCTTTTCATTAATCAGCATGGTTTGTTTGTGCTGCCACTGCGCCCAGGCTTCTTTGGAGATCTCGTTATAGATGCGTTTTCCCAGCTCGCCGGGGTACAGCTGAAAATCCTGACCTTCTGCTTCACGTTGCAGGAAAGTACAAAAAATCGTTCTGCTCATAAATCATCCTCTTTATCGACTCACGCGCTAAACCGGCGCGCCAGTGCGTAACTGCTGTAACAAACGCTCCACGGGAGCCGCCAGGCCAACTGACGGCGGTTGCGCTAAGTTATACCAGAGCGCATTGCCTTCATCCATGCAGCCGGTGAATGACGACACGGGAAGCCACATAGGCACAATATCTAAGTGGAAATGGCTGAAGGTATGCCGAAACGCAGTCAGCTGCGTCAGGTTATCGGCAGAAATCTGTCGTTGCGCCAGCCACTGCCGCAAACTTTCTTCATCGGCAAACTGCGGGAAACAGTATAAACCGCCCCACAATCCGCTCGGCGGACGCTGCGCCAGCAATACTTCATCTTCGTGCTGTAACAGCAAAAAGTAGCCGGTGCGCTCTGGCAGCGTCTGTTTCGGTTTTTTGCCCGGATAAAGCGACCAGCTATTGTTGGCGGCGGCAATACATCCGTTTTGTAGCGGACAGAGCGAACATTTCGGCTTAGAGCGCGTACAAATCATCGCGCCCAAATCCATCATCGCCTGATTAAACCGTTCCACGCCAACCGCGGGCGTCACCTGCTCGCTCAAACTCCATAGTTTATTCTCGACCTCTTTTTTCCCAGGCCAGCCGCTTACAGCATAGCAGCGCGCCAGCACCCGTTTGACGTTACCGTCGAGAATCGGAAAGTGCTTACCCAGAGAAAGCGAGAGAATCGCGCCTGCGGTGGAACGCCCGACGCCCGGCAGTGCTGCAACTTCCTCAAAGGTTTCCGGGAATTTACCGCTGTGTAAGGTCGCCACTTGTTGTGCCGCTTTATGCAGGTTGCGCGCGCGGGCGTAATAGCCAAGCCCGGTCCACAAGTGGAGAACTTCGTCGAGCGGCGCATTGGCGAGATCGGTCACCGTTGGGAAGCGCGCCATAAAACGTTCAAAATAGGGGATAACGGTCGCAACCTGAGTTTGTTGCAACATCACTTCTGAGAGCCATACTTTGTAGGGCGTCTTGTCAATTTGCCAGGGCAGCGTTTTCCGCCCGTATTTATCGTACCAGTCCAGAACCTGGGCTGAAAATTGCGACGCTTGCATGGTCACCGAATTCACTGTTGTTGGGGGCAAGATTGCAGCACAGCGACGGCAGGGTGTAAACCGGAACTTTCCGCAGCCACGGCCTTATCATGCTTGCATCCGGCAACTAACTTTGGATAATGCCCGTTTTCAGAACACTTTCACAAGCGACTAAATCTTTATGAAAAACGACGTCATCTCACCGGAATTTGATGAAAACGGCCGCCCACTGCGCCGTATCCGTAGTTTTGTGCGCCGCCAGGGGCGACTGACCAAAGGCCAGGAACATGCGCTGGAAAACTACTGGCCGGTGATGGGCGTTGAGTTCAGCGAAGATATGCTGGATTTCCCTGCGCTTTTTGGCCGTGAAGCGCCGGTGACGCTTGAGATTGGTTTTGGCATGGGGGCGTCGCTGGTGGCAATGGCTAAAGATCGCCCCGAGCAGGACTTCCTCGGCATTGAAGTGCATTCACCGGGCGTTGGTGCGTGCCTGGCTTCTGCGCATGAAGAGGGCTTAAGCAACCTGCGCGTGATGTGTCACGATGCGGTTGAAGTGCTGCATAAAATGATTCCTGACAATTCATTGCGCATGGTGCAGCTCTTTTTCCCTGACCCGTGGCACAAAGCGCGCCATAATAAACGCCGTATCGTTCAGGTGCCGTTTGCCGAACTGGTAAAAAGCAAACTGCAACTGGGGGGCGTATTCCATATGGCGACCGACTGGGAACCTTATGCGGAACATATGCTTGAAGTGATGTCTTCTATTGACGGGTATAAAAACCTGTCAGAGAGCAATGATTACGTACCGCGTCCGGCATCACGTCCGGTGACGAAATTTGAACAACGTGGTCATCGTCTTGGTCACGGAGTATGGGACTTAATGTTCGAGAGGGTGAAATAATGGCAAAGAACCGTAGCCGTCGTCTGCGTAAAAAAATGCACATCGACGAATTCCAGGAATTAGGATTTTCGGTGGCATGGCGATTCCCGGAAGGTACATCGGAAGAACAGATTGATAAAACCGTTGATGACTTTATTAACGAGGTTATCGAACCGAACAAACTGGCCTTTGACGGCAGCGGTTATCTGGCCTGGGAAGGTCTGATCTGCATGCAGGAAATCGGCAAATGCACCGAAGAGCATCAGGCGATTGTGCGTAAGTGGCTGGAAGAACACAAACTGGAAGAGGTACGCACCAGCGAACTTTTCGACGTTTGGTGGGACTAAGAAAGCATACGGGCGATGACAAATGCAAAACTGTCTGATGCGCTACGCTTATCAGGCCTGGAAAGATGCACAATCGAGTAGGCCGGATAAGGCGTTTACGCCGCATCCGGCATGGATGACATGTACTTTGTTATCAATCTGGGGCCAGCAAATGCTGGCCTGATTTGTTCTTGAGGGAAGACTATGATGCGCAAAATGCTGCTGGCGGCAGCACTTTCAGTGACGGCAATGACCGCTCACGCCGACTACCAGTGCAGCGTCACGCCGCGTGACGATGTGATTGTCAGCCCGCAAACCGTGCAGGTGAAGGGCGAAAACGGCAATCTGGTGATCACGCCAGACGGCAACGTGATGTATAACGGTAAGCAATATTCCCTGAACGCCGCCCAGCGCGAGCAGGCGAAGGATTATCAGGCTGAACTGCGTAGCACCCTGCCGTGGATTGATGAAGGCGCGAAAAGCCGCGTCGAGAAAGCCCGTATTGCGCTGGATAAAATTATCGTTCAGGAGATGGGCGAAAGCAGCAAAATGCGCAGCCGTCTGACCAAACTTGATGCGCAGCTGAAAGAGCAGATGAACCGCATTATCGAAACGCGCAGCGATGGCCTGACGTTTCACTATAAAGCCATTGATCAGGTTCGCGCCGAAGGCCAGCAATTAGTGAATCAGGCAATGGGCGGAATTTTACAGGACAGCATTAATGAAATGGGCGCGAAAGCGGTGCTGAAAAGCGGTGGTAACCCATTACAGAATGTGCTGGGAAGCCTGGGCGGTCTGCAATCCTCAATCCAAACCGAATGGAAAAAGCAGGAAAAAGATTTCCAGCAGTTTGGCAAAGATGTTTGTAGCCGCGTTGTGACTCTGGAAGATAGTCGCAAAGCCCTGGTCGGGAATTTAAAATAATCCTCTATTTTAAGACGGCATAATACTTTTTTATGCCGTTTAATTCTTCGTTTTGTTACCTGCCTCTAACTTTGTAGATCTCCAAAATATATTCACGTTGTAAATTGTTTAACGTCAAATTTCCCATACAAAGCTAAGGGATAATGCGTAGCGTTCACGTAACTGGAGGAATGAAATGGAGTTTTTCAAAAAGACGGCACTTGCCGCACTGGTTATGGGTTTTAGTGGTGCAGCATTGGCATTACCCAATATCACCATTTTAGCAACCGGCGGGACCATTGCCGGTGGTGGTGACTCCGCAACCAAATCTAACTACACAGCGGGTAAAGTTGGCGTAGAAAATCTGGTTAATGCGGTGCCGCAACTGAAGGACATTGCGAACGTTAAAGGCGAGCAGGTAGTGAATATCGGCTCCCAGGACATGAACGATAATGTCTGGCTGACACTGGCGAAAAAAATTAACACCGACTGCGATAAAACCGACGGCTTCGTCATTACCCACGGTACCGACACGATGGAAGAAACCGCTTACTTCCTCGACCTGACGGTGAAATGCGACAAACCGGTGGTGATGGTCGGCGCAATGCGCCCGTCCACGTCCATGAGCGCAGACGGTCCATTCAACCTGTATAACGCGGTAGTGACCGCAGCTGATAAAGCCTCTGCTAATCGTGGCGTGCTGGTGGTGATGAACGACACCGTACTGGACGGTCGCGATGTCACCAAAACCAACACCACCGACGTAGCGACCTTCAAGTCTGTTAACTACGGTCCTCTGGGTTACATTCACAACGGTAAGATTGACTACCAACGTACCCCGGCACGTAAGCATACCAGCGACACGCCGTTCGATGTCTCTAAGCTGAATGAACTGCCGAAAGTCGGCATTGTTTATAACTACGCTAACGCATCCGATCTTCCGGCTAAAGCACTGGTAGATGCGGGCTATGATGGCATTGTTAGCGCTGGTGTGGGTAACGGCAACCTGTATAAAACCGTATTTGACACTCTGGCGACCGCCGCGAAAAACGGCACTGCAGTCGTGCGTTCTTCCCGCGTACCGACGGGCGCTACCACTCAGGATGCTGAAGTGGATGATGCGAAATACGGCTTCGTCGCCTCTGGCACGCTGAACCCGCAAAAAGCGCGCGTTCTGCTGCAGCTTGCTCTGACGCAAACCAAAGATCCGCAGCAGATCCAGCAGATCTTCAATCAGTACTAATCACCTCGCCCCGGTATCGTGCCGGGGCTTTTCACTTCAGACTTACGTCCATTGCCAATTTTCATTATCCTGATGATAATCACCGGGATAAATTATTCCTCGTGAGGGTTTTCGGGTGAAAAAGCAATGGATTGTTGGCACGGCGCTGCTTATGTTGATGACTGGTAATGTCTGGGCAGATGGCGAACCGCCAACTGAAAATATTTTAAAAGATCAATTCAAAAAGCAGTATCACGGCATTCTCAAGCTTGATGCCATCACCTTAAAAAATCTTGATGCTAAGGGTAATCAGGCCACCTGGTCAGCGGAAGGCGATGTCTCTTCCAGTGACGATCTCTATACCTGGGTCGGTCAGTTGGCAGATTACGAACTGCTCGAACAGACCTGGACGAAAGATAAACCGGTAAAATTCTCGGCGATGTTAACCAGTAAAGGAACGCCCGCGTCTGGCTGGTCGGTGAACTTTTACTCTTTTCAGGCGGCAGCCAGCGATCGTGGGCGGGTGGTCGACGATATCAAAACGAATAATAAATATCTGATCGTGAATAGCGAAGATTTCAATTATCGCTTTAGTCAGCTTGAGTCTGCGTTGAATAACCAGAAGAACTCGATTCCTGCGCTGGAAAAGGAAGTGAAAGCGCTTGATAAGCAAATGGTGGCGGCGCAGAAAGCAGCGGATGCATATTGGGGAAAAGATGCAAACGGTAAGCAAATGACCCGCGAAGACGCCTTTAAAAAAATTCACCAACAGCGTGATGAGTTTAATAAACAGAACGATAGCGAGGCTTTCGCGGTTAAATATGACAAAGAGGTTTATCAACCGGCGATTGTGGCATGTCATAAACAGAGTGCAGAGTGTTATGAAGTGCCAATTCAGCAGAAGCGAGATTTCGATATCAACGAACAACGGCGACAGACTTTTCTGCAATCACAAAAACTTAGCCGTAAATTGCAGGATGACTGGATAACGCTCGAAAAAGGGCAATATCCGTTAACGATGAAAGTTTCAGAAATAAACAGTAAAAAAGTCGCGATTTTGATGAAAATTGA
>OAZY01000921.1_pt1 | contig 13839 bp, 10 predicted proteins | sample 1494931 | NCBI WGS metagenome assembly OAZY01 (sample SAMEA2579921, study PRJEB22360) | human gut metagenome | biome: human gut; feature: human-associated habitat; material: faeces | place: Denmark | collected 2008/2010 | reverse complement strand
GCTACCGTATTGAGGATTGGAATCCGCCAATAACGGGCGACAGCTGTGACCATTCCGACGGCAAGTGCGAGGAGTATTCCAATCGCACCTACACGGAGTGTCAGCAGCGCTCCTTCGTAATAGAGGGGAAGAACTTTCCCCATAAAAGCCAAATCAAGCAATTAACTCAGCACGGCGGCTTGGGCGAACTTTTAAGCGTCTCAGTTGAGAGGCAACAAAAAAGGACCGCGAGCCAGCCGGTCCTTTTGTAAGTTGATGCGTATGTTCAGTCTGTCTGAAGCCGAATCAAATTCTTTGAACCGGATGGTAGAAGTCACTACAACAGCACATACTGCACAGCTCCTTCATTTCGGTTCTCCTTTGATGGTCAGACATAGTGTTATGCGCTCAATGCACACTGCATACTTTGCCCTTGTGAGCGATCGACGTCAACGGATGAGGAAGTAATACATGACTAAACAAGTAAGGAATAGGAGGTTCATCTTAGGGAGGGTCTGCGCACGAGCGAATATGCTGCCGAATGCATTCCAGCAGAACGTTTTGCCTCGATCGATCTTGTGCTGACAATCCAGGCGGCAGGCGCATGATTTCAGAGCACTTTCTTTGCTGACGTTTTGGCCGAACGGCGAGTTGAATTATTCGTCTTTAGAAGCGACGCTGCCCGAAATGACTTGGCTCTCAGCCGTCATGAACGTTCAAAGCAGAAGCGTCGCAAACTCAGGAGGAACCTGAGGGGCCGCTGCAGAGGAAAGGCGTAAGGGAAGGATGCCTAAGAAGGAATGTCGCGGCAGTATATGTATTATGTAATACATCACGCCAGCACGAAGCGGGATCTAAAGCATGCGGGCCGCCTGTTCATACCTACCGCGCGAGGAAAGGGATTCGGTCTTTAGACCGTGAACGGACCCCTGTAAAGGGTTGTAAAGTGACAAAGTCCACCGCCGCAACGATGGGCTGAGTCAATAAGCAAGGTGCGATATGCAAAACAGTCCCCTTACTTCGTGCTAGACCATAGTATACATCAAAGATAAACCAACGCTCCCGTCAGAGAGAACGACAGGGCGGCCCCTCATGCGTTGTTCGGCGCTCCTCTGGAAACTTGACGGCTGGCCGCGGGGAAGCTCGTTAGCTGTTGATTGAGGCGGCTGTCAAACAGCTCAAAAGCGCTCAAAAGCCATTCGTACCGGAATGTTGTCAGCGGTCAAACTTCCCGGCATGCTGAGCGAACATTGAACGTACCCATTGCATGACGAGACTCTTGTCGCTTCGCTCGTGCCAGATCAGCCGCGCAAAGTTTTCGCTGTATTTGCCCGGATAAGGGACCGCAGCGAGATTGGGGAATTGTTTCTCAAAGGATTTCGCCGTTCGTGTCGGCAGCACCAGCGTGTACTCTGTGCCTTCGAGGAAATAGGGGGCTCCGAGAAAGTAAGGCAGCTCGATAAAGGCTTCGCCTAAGCGAGGATCGGGTACCGTAACGTCATAAATTGCCCCGCGGCTTGAATCTTGAAGCTTTACAAGAATTCTCGGATATTTGCGGAAGTCTTCGGCTTTGAGCGTTTGTCCTGCCTCGTACGCTTTGATGAGCGGATGAGCCCGGTTCATCAGTACCGATCGCTCAATGCGAAAAAGATTGAGACCAAAAAAATGTGTCGGAAGATCCGGCAGGTTCTGCGTCGGGTAGAGCAGAAAGTCCATGCCGCCGTCAGCGAGTTTTTGAAACTGACGGTTCTCGAGCGGAAGGATTCGGAAGTTTACTTTCGGCGCTTGTTCGCGAATGGCACGCACGACTGGCGGAAGAATGCTGATGACGGAATTGTCGGCAGCGCCGATGGTGATTGTGGCGGAGAGTTTCGCCGGCGTGAAGGATTTTTGATATTCCAGCCGCTCCATTTGGTCAAGGAGTTCTCGCACCACCGGCAGCATCATCGTGGTGGTGTCGGTAGGCGTTAATCCGCGCCAGACCCGGATGAAGAGCGGATCATTCATTTCCGTTTGGAGCTTCTTGAGCATTCGGCTCGCGGCTGCGGCAGAGAGTCCGAGATTCTGAGCCGCTTCGGTGAGTGAGCCCGTCGAAACAATTTGTGCAAGCAGTTGGAGGTGATTGATTTTCAGGTCAAGCATAGCGTCAGGTGTTTTCCAATCAATTCCGGAAATCGTAAAAGACTTGTTGAGCTATTTTACGAAAAAGAGGTTGAAAATCCGAATGGGTTAGTTCGAAAGATCTACTTAGACTGTGAACCTGTGGATGGAAGACCAAGCGCAGTGACTGCACTCCGTACTTGTTGTTTTAAGGCGCAAAACGCCGCCCTCAAACGCTCGACACCGTTGAGTTAATCCTTTCATCCTCACTTTGGCAATGCGGTTCTGTTTGGGGAATCGCTCCTTCATAGGAATTCAAATCATGAAGAACATCACGATCGGTCGCCGTTCATTCTTCCTTGGCGCCGTTGCAGCTGCTGTCAGCAGTGCGCTGCCCGCTACCGCCGCACGCGCCTCTGGCGGCTCTTCGGGACCTCACGTGTCTTTCGCGACGCAGGGTCACATCGGTGAAGTGATTGTGAATCCCTACAGCATTGCTCCGCTCACGGCCATCATCCGCAACGGCGGCTATGAACTCACTGAAGCGACGGTGCGCATTGTTCCGAAACCTCAGGGTCAGGAAATCAAGTACAAGGTGAGCCGCTCTGAATTGCTCACTCATGCAGGCATTCCGGTTTTCGGCCTCTACCCCGACTACATGAATACCGTGGAAACGACTTACACCCGGAAGTTCCATGGTCAGACCGAAAAGTTCACAGACACCTACAAGATCTACGCTGCGCCCGTTTACCACGAAGTGAGCGGCTCACCGGGTCTTCATCACAATATGTTTGAGACGAAGGTCACTAAGGTTGATGCGAAGTTCTCCGACCGCCTTTATCTCGTCAACAATCTGATGCAGCAGTACGCCAAGGCCACGCGCGCAGTTTGGAACAATCCGATGGGCGGTGCGATGGAGTGGAACTTCTATCCGCAGAATGCCATTATCGACACGAAGGGCGAAGTGCGCTGGTACATGCACGTTGAACCGATCTACAACGTCGAGACCATTTATCACTCCGGCGTCATGATGGGGTTCCAGCAGGATGAGGATGGCAACCTCACCTGGGGTTACGGTCAGCGCTATGTCAAGTACGACTTGATGGGGCGTGAGATTTACAACCGCCGTCTCCCGGTCGGCTATTCTGATTTCTCGCATTCGCTCGACAATGCACAGAACGGGCATTCGTTCATCCGTGTTGCGAGCTCTGACCACCGCCGTGCCGACGGCAAGCGTGTCCATACCGTTCGCGACGTGATTGCTGAAATCGATCAGAACGGCAAAGTTGTCGATGAATGGCGTCTCTGGGAGATCCTGGATCCGTATCGTGACAACGTTATGAAGGTGCTCGACCAGGGTGCTGTCTGCCTCAACATTGATGCGTCGCAGGCCGGCAAGACGATGTCGGCAGCAGACCTTGCAAAGCTTGAAACGAGTGATAAGTTCGGCGATATCGTTGGCACGGGCGAAGGCCGCAACTGGGCGCACGTCAATTCAGTTGACTACGATCCGACCGACGACTCCATCATTATCAGCTCGCGCCATCAGTCAGCCATTATTAAGATCGGCCGCGATAAGAAGATTAAGTGGATCTTCTCCTCGCCGGAAGGCTGGCGCAACGGCTGGAAGGAAAAACTCCTCACGCCGGTGAAGGACGGCAAGCCGATCGCTTGCCATGGCTCCACCTGCGAAGGGGATTTCGACTACACGTGGACGCAGCATACGGCCTTCCGCATTGACGAGAAGTCCGATAAGCATGTGATTTACGTCACCGCCTTCGACAACGGTGATGCCCGCGGCATGGATCAGCCGGCGCTTGCCGAAATGAAGTACTCGCGTGCTGTGGTCTACCGTATTGATCAGGACAAGAAGACCATTGAGCAGGTCTGGGAATACGGCAAGGAACGCGGCTTCCCGTGGTACAGCCCGGTGACGTCGCTCACCAAGTACTGCGCAGACAAGGATTCGATCATGGTCTATTCGGCCACTGCCGGTATGGGACGCCGTCCGTCTGAATTGAAGCCCGGTGAAAAGGCTGGCAGCGCCTCGCCCTTCATCGAAGAGTTCAAGTGGGGCGAAACCGAACCGGCTGTCGAAATCCAGCTGATCGATTCGATGGGCTATCAGGCAATGCCTGTGAGTCTTGACAAGGCATTTAATCAGTAACCTCTGATGGATATCGGCCTCGTTGGCCGGCATCATCTCCAATCCAAACGAGGCAGGTCTGCGGATCTGCCTCGTTTTGCATTAATGCAGTTTACGAATTGCTGAATCTGTCTGTTCCTCACCGTCGATTCTGATATTGTCCTCAGCAGTTTTCTAATGGAGACTCATTGCATGCGTCAGGTTTTCCGTATGCGGCCGTGGATTTTCCCGCCCGAACCTCAGGCAATTCAGGAAATCTTTGTCCGCTATGGTGTAATCCGCGATTTTGCCAAAGGTGCCGTCATGGAGCACGGCGGCAAGGGAGATGCGGCCCAAGTCGGCTTTCTCACCAAAGGATTGGCCACACTCTCTTGTCTGGACGTGCAGTCGCAGACGCATATCTTCGCTTTGCTTGCTCCGGGCCGAGCCTTAGGTGACCTCGATGCACTTAACCCGCACCGCGTAGCCGTCCAAGTCGATTTCATCCGGCCTTCCTGCGTCTTGATTGTTCCGCGCGCACGTTTCCTGGAATCACTGCGTTCGTCCGTTGAAATGATGGAAATTTATGCTGACCTTGCCATCCTGAAGCAGGAGTCCGCACTGGAAGGCATGCTTGCTAACTTCACGCTTGATCTTGAGGCGCGTCTGCGCGTTTTTCTGTTGTCAGCCATAACCAGCTTTGCTGAACTGGAGCGCGGCGGCTGGAACTTATGTCCGCTCGGGCTCACCATTACGGAACTATCGCGGATTTTGTCAGCGGACCGCAGCTGGGTGAGCACGAAGGTTAATGATTGGATAAAGCTTGGCGACGCACGAAAAGACGGCCGCAAGCTTTATCTGCACGGCCGTCTCTTTGATTCGGTTTGGGATTGGGGCTGCGGAAAACAAAACCAGCATTCCTCTCCTGAAGGCCTCAAGGCTGAACCCAAACCGATCGAACACTACGCAGAACTTCGAAGAAAGCGGGCAGGACTTTAGCTGAGCAGCTCAAAAGCGATGACGCATGCCGGCAGAGTTCCTGGTCAAGCTGCCCGAAGTGAGCGCAGCGGTCATCACCAAGCAGGCGGTACATACGGATTTGATAGGTGCGGATGTCGGCATTTTTTTTTGCTCAAATTGATCCAATGAAGCAGGTGTCGTGCTGAAGTGCCGCCCAATGAGCTTAGCAGACGCTTGAACGGCAGCTCTTGAGTCTTCAGCAGCGCGCAAGGTGCTGCCAGCGGCATACCGCAAAAAAAAACGCCCGAATCGTTGAGTGCTCAACAATGAAGCGCTTACGGATGAAGTGAAATTTGGAGTGTGCCAAATCGAGCGGCATCAAGGATGAAGAAGCGGTGGTTTTCACTGTTGTCGGCTTGGCAGCTCTTTTTTATTCATTCATGACTTGCAGACCTGTCGTTTGGCAAGCATTGCAGAGGATCATTTAAAGGATGTTGATTTTCTCTCGACGCACTTTGACTGCCGCACTTGCAGCCGGATTTGTCTCCACAGCAGTTTGCGGTCCGGCCATTGCACACTGTCTTTCTATCAGGCAGCGAATGCTCTCGGTACCAGGACTTGGTCTATTTTCGACGCGTCTCAGGCTGACCACATGATCGGAAAGGGCGCCAAACTCACGAAGCTGCTGAAGGAAATCAAGGCCACTGTGGATGAGGGAAGCAATAGTTTCTTTGCTGCTTTCGGCGGTTTGAATGTCAATTGCGGATTTGAGGTGATCAATACTAAGAATCAGCCGATTAAAGGACTTTATGCCGCAGGTCTGGAAATCAGCCGCATGATTGGGCATACCTATGCGACTTGGACTCTGGCTATGCCTTCAGGTTTTCTTGCTGTTCGGGCCGTCATGCCGCATTGTATGCGGTTGAAAAGACGGGGCTCTAAAACGTTCTCCTCTCCTTCAGTTCATATCCAGCGACTCCATGGATTCCTCCGCTGAAGGTTCTTTTCCGCCGGCTTCTCGGACATTTTCGATGTTGTCGGCGGTTTTTCTTCCATTTCTTTTAAGCGTATTTCAGCATTCCATGACCACTGTTCGTCGTCAGCGTTTTAAGCACATCATCGGCCGCACCGTACTTCTCATCTTCGGCATGTTTCTTGCCGCTTTCGGCATCGCCTGTACGACAAGGGCAGGATTAGGCACGACGCCGATCAGTACAGTTCCCTATACGGCTTCTGCGATAACAGGGCTGTCGTTTGGCACCTGTACGGTGATACTCAACTTCTTTTTCGTTGCTGGGCAGATTGTGGTGCTGCGCAGCCGGTATTCGCCATTTAATCTGCTGCAAATTCCAATTGGTTTCATCTTCGGCGCTTTCATTGATCTGTCAATGCATCTCGTAGGCAATGTTCAGATGCCGAATTGGTTTTTGGCGGCTGTGCTTTCTCTTTTTGGGAATCTCATTCTGGCACTCGGCACTGTTATTCAGATTCGCTCTAAAACAATTGTCCAGCCAGGAGAAGGTTTTGTGATTGCCATTGCGGCACTTGTGAAGTCTTCTTTCGGATCAATGAAAATTGCCAATGATATTTCTCTCACAGCTGTTGCTGCACTGATGGCATTGCTTGAGATGGGTCATTTGATTGGTATTCGAGAGGGAACGCTGGCTTCAGCGCTGATGATAGGACTTTTTGCCAAATGGATTGACCAGCTGATCAATCGGCGCGCAGTTAAAGTTCAGCCTGCTGAACCCCACGAAGTGCCGCTCGATAGTGCTGCGCAGACCGGCATCAAGAAGACTGCTGAAGTGTCGATGCCGGAAGCCAAGCAGGAAGCGGCGAGTTAAGCATCAAACTCTAAAATGATTGTTTTCTCTCCTCTGATTTGGACGGCTGCGCAAGAAACGGTACGGCTCTGCCGAGCTTTAGCCGTACCGTTCTGAGAGGGACTTTTCTATTGTTTTAGATGAGAATTCCTAGTTCTTTTTTGAACCTTGCAACAATCGGAGCCATCTTTTCAGGATTAGCCATAAGGGACGGATCAACCAAAATCTCTGCTTGTTCCTGCGTCATAAGTCCCATCGCGACAACAGCATCCTTCACATTGCAGCGGTGCTTTTCACAGTAGTGGGCGACTTCAACGCCTTTGGGATATCCAAAGGTCGCTGCCACTACCGTCGAGAGTGCGATGGAGCTTTCGGCTTCTTCTTTGCAGCGAGATTCGTTGGCGGTGATGCCTTCGACGCAGTCGCGGCGCAGGATCACGATTTCTTCACCAACGAGCTGCAGGTTTTCAAAGAGGCATTTGTAGAACGTAGCGTCCCAAACATTCAGGTCGAGTTCGCCTTCATCAATAGCCATCGTAATGGCGACATCATTGCCGCAGACCTGATGTCCGATCTGGATGACCATTTCAGGTACGGTGGGGTTGATTTTTCCCGGCATGATGGAGCTGCCCGGAGCACAAGCGGGAAGGTTGATTTCCATCCAGCCTGCCCGCGGACCGGAGCTCATAAGCCGCAGATCCTTGCAGATCTTAGAGAGTGTGGCGGCAATGGTTTTCACGGCGCCGGAAACGGTGAGAATAAAGTCTGAATTCTGGAAGCCGTCAAAAAGGTTGGGATTGGGGCTGACAGATTCGCCCAGTTCGGCTGAAATTGCCTTATAAAAGGCCTCCATATAACCCGGTTGGGCTCCGAGACCGGTGCCGACGGCGTTGCCTCCCATGATCAGTTCAAAGCAGCTCGGGCGCAGAGCCTTCAGTGCTCGTGCCTGACGCCGAATCACAGAAGCAAACCCCGAAAATTCCTGTCCAAGGGTCACTGGCAGCGCGTCTTGCCAGCAGGTACGTCCGACTTTGACGATGTGTTCGAAGGCCTTCGCTTTGGCATCGAAGGCGTCGGCAAGCTTTTCGGCTTCGCAAACAATTTTGTCAAGCCTCGGCGCAATCGCCAGATGCGTTGCGGAAGGAATCGTATCGTTAGTGGACTGCGCCATGTTGACATGGGTGTTGGGATGAACCATGTCCTGTCCTTTGTGACCGGTGAGAATTTCATTTGCCAGATTGCCGATCACTTCGTTGACATTCATATTGACGCATGTGTAGCCGCCGCCTTGCCACATGTCGAGCGGAAATTCCTTTTCGTAGCCGCCGGCGATCACCTTGGCGCAGGCTGCGGAAATCGCTTGGGCGATTTCAGGCTTCATAGCGCCGATTTCGGCATTCGCTTTGGCACAGGCCTTTTTGATTTGGCACAGTGCTTTGTGCATGTCAGGATAGGCAACGACAGGAAAGCCTGCTGCTCCCGATACTTTCATGTTGCGGATGGTTTGAATGCCGTAATAGCGGTCGTTGGGAATTTCCATTTCGCCCAAGCAATCGCGTTCGATTCGCATATTGGTCATTTTCGAAAAACTCCTGTAGGAAACAAGATGAGTGGGTTATTTCGGGTAGGTCAGAGCAGCATGCGAGCCAGCATTAAGCCGAAAGGCACCGCGGCTGCAAGACTGATGCACCCAGGAATGAAGAAGGGGTGATTGATGACAAAAGAACCGTTCCAGCGGCGGCCCATGAAGGAACCCGTGTCGTCGCACGAAATTGCAAAGGCCGTTGTCGGGTAAACGTTCGTGATGTAGAGAGCAGAGCAGGCAACGAAGGATCCCACGATTGTGGCCGCGTCAACCCCCAGACTTGCCGCAACGGGACAGATCAAGGCAGCGGTTGATCCCTGACTGAAGAGGACGGAAGACGCCAAGAAGAACACCACGGCCAAGAGATACGGATACTGCTCGAGGAGTGCTACAGCAGATTCCTTGACCTCCGGGAGATGCGCATTGATGATGGTGGAGGAAAACCACACAATGCCGAGTACGACTATCAGGCTTTCGGCTCCGCTTTTAAAGATGGGGGCGTCTTTGATCGTGGCGAGATCCACTTTGCAAAAGAGGTACATCAGCCAAGCACAGAACATCATGATCATGACGATGAGGTCCCGGCTGCTGAGCGTGTGACCAATTTGATTTTTAAAGAGCAGCAAAAGAACAATGACCGATACGCCGCTCAAAAAGATCAGCACGGATAGTTTTGCTTCGTGAGTGTCAGGCTTTGTTTTTTCTTCCTTGGACTGCATGGAGACCAGTCCTTTTTTCATCCGTTCCAGGAAGATCGGGTCTTGAGAAAGATCTGTTTTGCCCTGCAGACTCGAGATGACCGCACAGATGGCGGCGGCAAATGCACTAGTCGTGATGATGACAAGCAGTACTGCAGCGAAAGAAACATGCATCGGTTCGACCACTGCAAACATCGCTGCGGTAGCGGCAGAAATGGGGCTCGCGGTACACGCAATTTGGCTTGCAATGACACTGCTCGTCAGGGGCTGGGCAGGCCGAACATTATTTTCCTTGGCCACTTCCTGAATGACGTTTAAAACGCTCATTGCCATATAGCCCGTCCCGCCCAAAGTCGTCAGCATGAAGCAGACAGCTGGTGCAAGTGCGTTGATGTATTTCGGATTGTTCCGCAGAAGTTTCTCGGCGCATTTCACCATGAACGCAAGGCCGCCGGCGCGCTGCATGACGCTGATGGCCAGAATGACGGTCATGATGATGAGCATGACGTCTACCGGAATGAATCCGGGTTTTAGTCCGAAAACGGCAGTTGCGGCGATCATGCCGACAGCGCCGGCCATACCGACGCCGATGCCTCCGAGTTTGGCACTGTAGGCGATGATGCCTACGAGCAGTAAAATTTCTAGCCAAATCATTTGATTGCTCCTCTGGTTGTCAAAAAATGGGCATTCTTAAAGCGCACCCAATAGAGAAAGTTGATTTGGAGACAGCAATTCAAGAGTGCTTAGCTCGTTCCACCAACGTGCGGCAGTTTCGCTGCCGGCAATAGGACTGACGCAGGATGAAAACTTCGCTTTTCGATCGCTTTCCGAAAGCGGTTTTTCGGGATTGCCTTTAGCGAGATCGTTGGCCAGGCATACGACGCCGGATTTGGTTTTTATGCGAATTCGAACGGGCGCTGTGCCGATGAAACCCAACTTGGCTAGGTCGGGATCTATTTCCATCGTCATCTTCTTCATGAGAGCTTGAATTCGACAATCAAGCACTTTGTCGTCAGTGAATTCCTCAATGCCGGTTCTTTGGTAGACCAGACGAGATGCCAGAGCAAATTCCATAGAAAACTTTGCTTCGACTGCATTTCGCGGGCAGTGACTGATCAGTTCTCGAGGACCGAGAAGACTGACCCCCAGGTGTACAGCTTCAATATCGTCCAGTTTGGGGTGCACTTTATCTGCCCACTCTCCCCAAACATCTAAAGCGGGATGCGTGCCGGAGCAGCAGGGATATTGTTTGAAAACGAGTCCGTTTTCCATTAAGTCCCAACGGCTGCCTAAATCGACGGTGCATTTTTCGCTTGGAAGGCGGACGGCAAAGCATGCCGCATAGCCGTCCGAAGCTTCAAGAGCGTCGTCTTTGCCGGTGATTCCTGCCGCTGCGAGCTCAACGGCCATCATTCCGTGCAGATTGGAGAGCCCCGCGTGGATTGCTTTGGTTTGTGAACCAAAGTTGGCACGAATACCTGAAGCAAGACTGGCTGCTATCGCCAAGGCATTGGTCGTCGTTAATACATCTGTTTTCAGAAGCCAGGCTGCTGCCGCGGCTGCTCCGAACACGCCGTTGGCTAAAGTGGTGTGCCAACCGTGCTCAGAGAGCTGGGGCATTGTCCAGCGTGCGATCTGATGTGCACACTCCGCTCCGACGACATATGCAGTCAGAAATTCACGTCCGGAGAGTCCTTGAGCAACGGCTAGAGACAAAGCGGTCGGAGCAATTCCAACCGTTGGATGACCAATGGTGGTCCAGCTTACATCATCAAAATCGAGTGCATGAGCCGCCGTTCCGTTGAGGAATGCAGCAGTTCGAGGACTGAAACGTACCGAGCGTCCAAGCTGCTGAACGCAACCGCCAGCTCTTTCGTTTTGTGCTGCATACGCAGCCGCATTTCTCACCACGGACGTACCGGATCCGGCTGCGGCAACCGCAACAAAATCCGTCAGAGCTGCACGCGCCGCGGCTATTTCACCGTCCGGAAGATCCGGAAAGTCAGCGGAGACTATCCATCGTGCTATGGCTGAAAGAAGTGTCGGTTGATTCATGCTTGTGTCTCACAAGACCTAGAGATGCTTTCTGAACGAACGACGGTATCGTTGCGCAGAAGCTGTTTGAGAACCATCAAGTGAAGTAAAACTAAAAATGTGGTTTAGACTCTCTGCAGATGGAGGGCAGCAGCATGGGTATCCGGAACCTAGGATCTTTAGAAGTTTTTGTGGCCTTGGCAGATACTCAAAGTTTCACTGAAGCTGCGAAGCGCTTGGGAATGACGACATCGGCCGCTTCTCAGGCGCTCAGGGCCTTGGAAGAAGAGTTAGCGGTTTCGTTGATCAGCCGAAAAAGCCGCCCGGTAATGCTTACGGGAGCGGGGCGTAATTTGCTCGACGGTGCGAGAGCACTGCTGCGGGATGCTCGAGAGTTGGAAACGGCGGTTACGGCATCTTCGCCAATCCTCCCGCTTTTGCGGCTGGGGCTGGCTGAGAGCGTCAGCTGTACGGTCGGGGCTGATATCGTGGGAGCGCTTTTTCCCTGCACGAAGCAATTGTCGGTACGCACGGCCATGGCACTGCATCTGAGCGAACAGTTTAAAAACGGCGATTTCGACTTGCTCATTTCACCGGTGAGCTTCCCGGATATGGATGGAGTGATGGAAGAGGCGGTCGTTGCTGAATCTTTCTTCCTTGTGACGCCCGCATCAAATACGAGGACCGTTTCGACGCCGGCGGATCTTCTTCAGCTTGCGCGCGATTTGCCTTATTTTTCCTATACGACAGCGGCAAGCGACAAGCTGATTTCAGAACGTATTCTGCGCAGTGCCGGCATCTCGCCGCAGCGAAGCGTCTTAGTGGAGTCTTCGACAACCATGATGGGTCTTGTCGCTCAGGGACTCGGCTGGGCATTGCTACTGCCCTCCAATATTTGGATGGGACGAGATTTTTGCGATGACCTGCGGTTCACTCAATTGCCTTTCGTCTCCGCGCAGAGACGGCAGTATGCGGCAATTCGGTCTCGAGGATTCTGCCGGGCAGCCAAGCAGGCAGTCGAGGCTCTCCAAAATGGCTTGAGGAAACGCGTTATTCCTCAGCTCGCAGATATCCATCCTATGTTGGCTGAAGGCATGACGATCGTATGATCTTCATTTAAGCATCACTAAATCTGTGATGCACTTTAAGTCCGCTCTCTTTTTTCGTTGGTGAAGCAAGGCATCCATAAGACGTTTGGTCTTTGGATGCCCGGCTTCAAATTTCAGATCAGTGCGGACAGGTGATGCAGTCCTTTTATTTTTGCAATGCCCAGGGGCAGGCCAAACGCTCGAGAAGACCAATGCTCGCGTAAAGCGCAACGCCCAGCACGCACATGCCGAGAATCCCGACGAACATGCCGTCCATATCGCCCAGTCCCCAGGCATTCATGATGTACCACCCTAAACCGGCATCGGTAGCAAAACTTTCTGCGAGAAAGAGTACGGCAACAGCGGTGCTGGAAGCAGCCTTCAAGGCCATGAAGAGTGAGGGAAGCGCCGCGGGAATGTAGACGTGAAGAACGCGCTCGGCAGTGCTTGCGCCCATTGAACGCATGGCAAGTTCATAGGAAGGATTGAGTGCCAGAGCGGATTCGCGCACGATTACCAGGATCTGATAGCCCGTAGCCAGCGCAATCAGCAGAATGCGTGACGAGTCGCCCAGCCCAAGGATGGTAAAGAAAACGGGCAGCAGCACGATTTTCGGAAGCGGCAGCGTGATGAAGGTCACCGGTGCGCCCAGCCAATCAGCGGCTTTGCTGTGTCCCAAAAGGACGCCGAGCGGAAAGGAAACCGCAATGGCGAGTGCGAGCGCGGTGAGGAGCCGGTAGAGACTCAGGTAATCGTGCCCAATGAATTCGGGATCTTTGAGGGCATCCCAGAAGCCGCCGAGCGCCCGCAGGGGATCGGGCAGAATGTCCGATCCTAAAGTGACGCTTCCGAGCTGCCAAAGCAGCAAAACAGCAACAGAGCCGCAAAAGTAGCGAATAAAGATGGAGGCTTTCATCAGGCGGCACTCCCGGCAGGTTCACAAGACGCGGCGTTGTGCGCGGCGCACTGCCGCAGCACATTGTGAATGTGGTATACAGATTCGACATACTTTGGCGAATCGCGGTCTGCGCATTGTTCGGAAGAGCGCCAGGCCGGGTTGGCGTAATGCTCGAGCAGTCTCGAGGGGCCCGCTCCCAGCAGCAGAATATCCGAAGCCAGGAATGCTGCTTCACCAATATCGTGCGTCACGAAAATCATGGTGGTTGGCCGGCGGCGGCGCATGCCGGCCAAAAAGTCCTGAAGGCGTTCGCGGCGCAGTGCATCCAGTGCGGAGAACGGTTCATCCATAAAGAGCACTGCAGGCTGCGCAATCAGCGCGCGCCCCAGTGCGAGGCGCTGACGCTGACCGCCGGAAAGCGTTGCCGGCCAACGGTTTTCAAGTCCGCTTAAACCCAATTCTTCAATCATGGCCGCTGCGCGGTGGGCGCAGTCAGCTGCCGGGATTTTATGCTGCGAAAGCAGAAGCGGGAGCGTCAGATTTTTCTCT
>OAZY01000920.1_pt1 | contig 13840 bp, 19 predicted proteins | sample 1494931 | NCBI WGS metagenome assembly OAZY01 (sample SAMEA2579921, study PRJEB22360) | human gut metagenome | biome: human gut; feature: human-associated habitat; material: faeces | place: Denmark | collected 2008/2010 | reverse complement strand
GGCGCCCTTTGGCGCCGAGCTTCCCAAGGGCTAAAACCGTCTTACTTGGCGGCAACAGGCACGAAACCAGCCTTTTCAACGTCCTTTTGACCTTCAGCGGAGAGCATGAAGTCAATGAGCTTCTTCGCCTCGGCCTTCACGTTGTCAGCCGTGAAGAGGTAAAGATCTCTGGCGATCGGCCAGGTCTTATCCTTGGCGGATTCAATGCCCGGCTTCACGTTGTTCATCGTGAGCGGGTGCGTCTGCTTATCCATGTAACCGACGCCGATGTAGCCGATGGCATTCGGGTTCTGAGCAATGGCCTGCACGACACCGCCGTTCGAAGCCTGAATCAGAGCGCGGGGCGACACGCGGGTCTTGCCCATCACCAATTCCTGGAAGCACTCAAAGGTGCCGGAAGAAGAGTCGCGGCCAACCACAACGATCGGAGCCTTGGCACCGCCGACTTCATCCCAGGAACGGATCTTGCCGGCGAAGATGTCCTTGAGCTGAGCCATCGTCAGGCCCTTGACGGCATTGTTCGGATTGACGACCGGAATGATGGCGTCATGGGCAACCGTGTAGCGCACGGTCTTGATGTTGTGATCAGCGAAGTCCTTGACTTCCTTATCCTTCATGTCGCGCGAAGCCATCGCAACGTCGGTCATGCCGTCGCGAAGCGCCTTGATGCCGTTGCCCGATCCGGTACCGGAGATCGTCACGGTGATGTTCGGATTGGCCTTCATGAAGCCCTCCGCCGTGAGCTGCATAGCGGGCAGAGCCGTCGTCGAGCCGTTAACCGTAACGGTTTCCGCGTGAACAGCGGCGGCAGCGGCAAAACCAGCGAGAGCGCCGAGAACGGCAATCATGTTTTTAGTCATTTCCAACTTCCAACTTCTAGAGATGTATTCGGTGTGCGTTTTCTTTTCCGCACGGGTCGAAGTATGAAAGTCGGCTTTGACTCAGCCGTGAATCTCTTATGAATATTGTGTGACAGCGAAGAATGTCCGTCATCAAAACGTCACATACTGCCTAACTGCAGCCGCCTGCTGCCCTAGCCGGTCTCCCCGCATTGCCCTAGTGCTTAAGCTACGGGCCGGCGACATGCCTAGACATGTCAAGAGGACGGGTTTTGCTGCCCGTTTTCATTCCTGAAACCCTGGAAACGCTGAGGTGTGCGGGTATTCAGACAACAAAAAAGGCCATCTTGCGATGACCTCATTTGGTTTTCTGGTCGGCGGCGGGATTCATATATGCCTGTTACAGAGGTAAATTAAAAGACCATATCAAATAATGGGAGCTTCTATGGGAGCATCCGCCAAGTGCTTACTTGATATTAGTGGACACTAAGGCGTCGTGAACTGCGGCGTTTCTAAGAAGTAGGCTGCGACCTTCTTCGATAAGCCCGACGCTTTCTCTGAGAAGGTTTTCGCATCGGGCAACTGCTGCCTGCTCAGCGTTACAGGCAGCGGCGCTGGCTTTTCGCAGACGACTTTCATATGCCCTGCGCATCCTGTCAGTATCACTGCGAATACGCTCAATGTCAACATCAGCAGCAACGACTTGATCCACTGCGGAAACCAGTTTTGCATAATCTTTTCTCCCCTGCTCAGCACGCGCTACGGCGGCTTCGAGCTGATACGACTTGAGAGCCGCATCCCCGCGCGCAGAAGCCAGCTGATAGCCCGCCGCAAACACCACAAATACAAGCATCGTGACAGCGGCATATTTCAACCAATTTGTCATTTAAGAGCATCCCGCCAAGCCTTAACTACTTTCGCCGCCAAGAGCAATGCAAAGAGGATGCCGAAAGCGATCAGAACGCCGTAAACGCACGCCGCTTGCCACGTAAGATTCGGCTCCATCATGAGATCTCCCAGTCTTAAAACTGATAAAATTCGTTCCATAGATCCTCACGCAAGAAGATCAAAAAAGCCGCACGGAAGGCGATCCGCGCGGCTTTGCTTTTTGGTGCTCGTGGGGCGCTATGAGCATACTCACCCTTGACGCATCAACTCCGCTTCTCTGCGACGACGAGCAACAAGCCCCGCCAGCCCTCCATTAGTAACGTCCAAAAACTCATTGGCGGCACCGTCGTAGTCTTTTGCATTCAGTGCCCGCATCAGTTTCGGGCATTTACGAACAAGACCAGCAACGCCAATGTTGTAGGCGAGGGATAGGAGCGCGACGAATTGAGCCTCCGTGACCGGCACATTGATGTATGGGGCAAGCCTGCGCTGTACAGACTGAAGGTCTTCCCGAAGCCACACCTCAGCCTGCTCTTTTGTGCAGCGCTCTCCTTCGACTACGTCCTCAGTGTGCCCCCAGCCAAGCGTCCACACGCCAGCCGGGCACAGGTAGGCAACGTCACGAAAGCCTTCCCACTTTTTGACAAAAGAGACAGCCGCTTCTACCGAATAACTACCAAAGTTCATTTTTTATCTTCCTTGTCTTCAAGCCCGACTGAGTCAAGCTTTTTATCAACGGCATTGGTCAGTCTTTCTTCCAGCGTCATAAAGATCTTTCTTAAAGCGGGCGGCAAAGCGTCGCCGTATCCAGCACGCTCAATGTTTTCCACGATCGACCCAAACTCGCCGCAGCAGTACGCGCAGAGCGTGACCGACTGAAAGACAGGAAGATCTTTGAGCACATACCAAAAACTCACGTCGAGCCCATGTGCCAATATGATGATGAAAAAGGCAATCCCTTTCTTCACCATGCCGGAATACAACGTCTTCGAAGAAAAGCCGGTAGTTTTAATTCCTGCCCACACGCCCGTGATGAGGTCAGCGATCACAAAGATCGCAAACCACCATGCAAGGGGAGCGACGTTCTGAAGTGTTGCGCTCCAAATCAGACCTAGCCAACCGCCAAGTACTGCCAGCGCACCTTCGACAGTTTTTGGGAGTAGATCGTGGAGCATGAATTACTCCACAAAAGCGTGGAGGTACCATCCCGCGATGCAACATAGAGCCGACGACACAATGCAGACAGCCCCCCAGAACATGCGACACTTTCTCCGTGTCTCCGTATCAAGTGAGGTTTTCTGGTCGTCAAGCCACGCCTGCGCTCGATAAAGCGCAGCATCCTTCAGCTCTTCAGCGCTCACGCCGAGCGAAGCGAGCATCTTTTTCAAGTCTTCAGAAATCATCTTTCGTGTCCAATAAAAAAGCCCGCAGGGTTTTGGCCTGCGGGCTCGTGTTAAAAGGGCTGCGTCTGCCCGCCGAGTTTGGCTAATGCGTTTGCAATCTGCGCTTGATTTTGAGTGAGCTCCGTGACCGCAGTTTCCAAAGCATTTATGCGATCTGCATAGTTAGAGCCAGATGAGATCTCTGATCGCACTGTCTTGAACTCAGCTGCGATGCGCTCGACTGCTAGATTGATTTCTTCAGAAGTCGAGCCGAGCGCCCGTGCGGCAGCCATGAAGGCCGCCGCTTTGACGAGCAGATCGCCGGCATCGTATGCGGCGTCTGTCATTACAACTCCTACTTCAATGCAGCCTCAAAGGTCGCAACAAAATCAGTCGAAGCTCCAAGAGCAGTCCTAAGCGTCGAGATGTCTGAAGCATTCGCCTGGATTGCTGCTGTGTTCGTGTCGACCTGATTTTCGATAGTTGAGAGTTTTGACGTGTGACCATCAACAGTTGTCTTCACGCTTGCGATTGTCGATGCGTTGGTCGCAGCAGCTGTCTGTGCAGCATCGGCAGTCGACTTGACGGTGTTGAGCTCTGTCTTCGTGGCGTATCCCGAGAGATCGGGCTGGGCGCCAATCTCAGAAAAGTCAGTCCACGTAATCGATTCCGGCGTATCACCAGCCGCGGCAGTGATCGTGCCAATTCGGCCGTACAGCTGATACCGACTGTCATCTATACCACCGACGAGCTGGACGATAACAGAACCTTTACGTCGAACGCTCACAAGAAGCGGATCAGCGCTGAAATTCGTCGGGCGTTCGTTGGGCGAGGTAACGATGTACTCACCTTCCGCCGTCAGCGACGAAAGTGCGACCTTTTCACCTTCTGCAGCTGGCGCCTTAAGCACTGTAGCATCAAGCTTCGAAGCAAGACCGGTCACCAAGTCACTATCGGAGGCAGCACCGACGTTATCGCGTGCTTGCTTCTTTTGAGCGTCTGTGATTGTCTGAGCTTGATCGTAGCGGATGTGGGCGCCAGCCACCTCATTGAGCGCAGTAATTGCATCTTTATTAGTTGTGATTGCGTCTTGAAGTTCTTTCAGAGTATCGAACTTATCACCCGCGCCATCGAGCAACTCGTCCTTTACGGCCTGCTTCGCAGCCGTGATCGCGTCTTCAATCTTTGTACTTGAGTATGTTGCCGTCGCAGAGGTATCCGCGTCGTTGATCTCAACTTTCTTCGCTAGTGCATTTTCAGCTGCAGCGATCTTACCTTCTGCTGTTTCGACCCGCTTCGTGAGCGCCGTCACTGCTGTTCCGCCGCCGTCTGCTTTTTCAGCAATTTCGTCCAAAACGACATCCAACCGCCGCCCATCGGAATGATCGATGTCGACAGTATCAGCCATGCCGAATGTGCCGTTGTTTTTCGGTTTGATTTTGTCGATGAGATAGACTGCCATTTTTAAAGATCCCCCTTCAATTTAATTAAGCAATGACAACCTTCGTTGCGCCAAGATTCGCATTCGTCGACTTGTAGACGTCGTAGGACTCGGTATAGCCTGCCGGATTTTCGTAGTCGAAGGTCTTAAGCAGACTAAAACCACCTTCAAATCCACCAACCGTAAACGATGGCGTGCCGAGACGATGAGGAATGGCGTAGTAGATAAACTCACCTTCTCCAGCTGTGACATCGATCGTGCGGGCACGTGAGCCCGAAAGTACCTTCGTAAGGCCTGCGACGAATGCTTTATCAGCGCCATCAACGTCAACTGTGCCCACACCGTAGTAGCAGCCATTGAGAAAGCTGATTGACGTGGTCTTAGTGGCTTTGGCGTCTCGATCGTCGGTGGCGGTCAAGGTGTAAGTCTTGTTCGCAGTGATCGTCAGCCCAGTAAGTACTTGCTTCGTAGAAGCAACATCAATTGCAGTGCCATCAAGTGTGAGGCTCTTTGCCGTCTTGTTGAAGCTGTAGCTCAGCGTCACGTCAGTGACTGTCGATCCCATTTCGACGGTACCAACGTCATTAGTGAACGAATTAATCGCGATCGCTTTGTAGTTCAGATCGTCGAGCGCTTGCTGTACGGTCTTATCACCGTACGAAACCTTATCGGCAGATGTTGCCTGACCGCCTGCTACGATTTCGGCGCGGACAGACTTAAACTCCGCACCAACCCGGGCAAAGCCCTCGTTTGTACGCGTGTCAATTGACTTAACTTCATCAGCCATTGTTTATTTTCTCCATAAAGTTTGACTCGGATAGAGCAGCTTCAAAAGTCTGGACAAAGTCGTGAGGTTCACCGAAATGCGCCGCAAGCTTCGCACCAGACCACGTTGTGTCGGGACCATCCCTTTCATCATCAATCTGCACACCTACTGTGCCGACAACTTCACCGACGGTGAAAGTCGACTCCGAGACGGCGGTAATGAGAAAAAGTTGCCCCGATGAGTTGACAACCTGATCGCCCGCTTGGGCTCCGACCGCAGGTTGTAGATTTGTGAGCGACGCTGTCTGCTCCGGGTCGAGGGAACTGCAGAAGCGACAAGAAAAACCCTGAGACCCTTTTTGGCCAGGGGGGCCTTGGAGGCCGGGAACACTTACACGAACGATTCGACGACCAAAATTTGGCTGGCAGCACTCCCCGAGCGGTGGGATCATGCAGTTTCCGGATAAGGCCATCTGGTCACCTCCTTCGAGACAATTAAGCGGCCGCAGAGCACTCGAGTCACCTCACCGCCAGACGTAACGAGCTCGAGGTCATAAACCCAAGCGCCTTCAGGAAGGGCTTCAGTTACGGCATGCGGCCAGTACACTGTGAGAGATGATCCGCGGATAGTGATGCGCCCGTTCTCGGTTGTGAGCAAATCGACCACTCTCTCACTTGATGCAGATGGACGCACCTCCATGCGCGCTGTGCACCCAGTCAAATCGAGTTCTGAGTAGTCGTCCAAAAAACACAAAGGGCACCGACAGTCGGTGCCCTGATCGATGTGAAAATCGAGCTTCACAGTCATCTCTCCCCCCTCATACTTGGCGGAAGTTGACGTCGCTCAAGCTCGCTTTCGTAGCTGGTTCGGCAATGATCCTTGTCAAAAAAAAGTAGCCCGTCGATCAGTCGGCGCGGCCACGCGATGCCCTTTTCCTTCTCAAAGCGAAAGCAATGAGAGCTCAAACTTTCATCGCTCCAAGGTCGCCACGGCTCATTTTTTGCAAATAGGAAGATCAAGCAATTGATCGTCTGATCCGCCGCTATCAAAAGCTGTTTACCGTTACGAATAAATGTTTTTGCCATGCTAAATTTTGACGCGTTTCCACGTATAACCCCCGTAAATTGATTTAATACATGCAACTGTTACGCCGAATTTTTCAGCAACTGCCTTTCTAGGCATGGTTCCGCGAAGCAGTTTGATTTCACGAACTTTATCTTCTGTCAATTTTGCAGAGTTGTTTTTCTCCCCTTGATTCATGGTCGAATAACGCTCTCTTTCAGCATCGGTATAAACGCGGCTTCCCGATCTGCCTTTCTGCGAGCGGTCGTGATTGTTGTCCGCCCATGTCCCTAAAAACATGTGCTCGACATTCACGCACTTCCGGTTATCACACTTGTGACAAATGCACATATTCTTAGGTACGTTCCCGTGCGCTCTAAACCACGCATAACGGTGCGCCTGAACAATCTTGCGCGGCTCCCCGTTGATTGATGCCCTAAGCACACCATAGCTCTGATTGTTTACATTTCCTTGCCACTCAATACAGCCAGAAGGTTGCGGCTTGCAACGTGCTAGAAACGAGCACTCGTCCGAGCAATACTTTTGTTTGACCGAGACGCAATGAAAGGTTTTTCCACAGTGGGCGCATTTTGCCGTCCATCCTGAGCCGAGACCTGAAGTGTTTTTCATATCAACTCCTAGTTTGTTTTACGAGTTGATGTTATATCGGCCTAGCCGTCCGCGTATCCGCACAAAAGCGCGTTCAGCACCTGATCCAACGCAATCAAAACCTGCTTCCAATAAGCCCAACTCATGCCGAAGCCGACTCGCTAAAGTCGACGGGATGAAACGCGATTTCAATCACGTCAAGCTCGTCTTTAGTTTTTGCAGATTCGATAGCGTCGCGCAGCTTCCACTTCTCCTGATAAGCAGCGTTACCGGCCGCAATGATTTCGAGCTGAAGCGTCTTGAGATCTGAGAGCGTTACTTTGTGAGCTTCATTGTTGGCATCCATAAAGAGCAGACCAGTCTCGGCGAACGTAGTACTGGCTTCTGCCGCTACGATGAGACCCGTAACGTCTTGCATCGCTCTGCTATCGCTGTCAACTTCAAAGCCGAGTGAACTTACAAGCGTTGCACCATCGGTATACCAAGTTGTAAATATCGAATCGAGTTGAGCTGTTTTTTCAGCTTTGACATCTTCGAACGTCTTTTTGGGAATTTTCTCGACCCGCCAAGAAAGGTTGTCACCTCTCACAACGTGGTACTCACTCGATCCTTCGGTCAGTTTCTGGAAAAGTTCGCGCAACTCACTGCAGTGAGCCGTCTGCGATTCATGCGAGATAACACCACAAGCGACGCATTCTGCAGCTGTTGTTGGCTTCGGTTCTGCCTCAAAACCGTCACGCGGCGCGTTTAACTTGTAAAAGAAATGTTCCGTGTCTTCGGGCACGGCAGCTTCTGCAACATTGGCTGGGAGGCTGATCCCGTCTCCCATCTGCACCGAGCAGACGCCTGCAAAATAGCCGTCCTCGTCGACAAAAGGGAGGTCTTTGAACTGATTGGATGGCATGAATGCGCTCCTCCTTATCTTCAAAAAAAATTGCGGCCTTAAAGCCGCGTGAAAAACGATTCGCAGTGGCTGACGGCCACGGTTTGTGTTTGCGTGTCTATCCTTCTGGCGTTAAAAGTTGGTACCTGCGCATCTCATATTCAGGCCGCGTGACAGACATCGCACTCGGTCGATGGCCAGAAATCAGCTTGATGCAAGCTCGACAGGAAGCTCGCAGGCGACGAAAAACACTTGGTCTTGAACCACCGAGAGGCTATGTCTTAAATGACGCCTTCAAACTTTGGTGTGGTCTAAAGAAAGGCCGCATCGTGAGTTACGCCGACGAACGTCGACGATTGGAGCGCTATCTCATCAAACCCCTCGGAAGACGCCAGATTGACGAAATCTCTGCACCACTCGTCATTACAACCGTTAAGCACATCGAGGCAGAGGGGCATCAAGCAACACTGAAGCGCGTTCTCATGCGAACACGTGAAATACTTGACCTCGCCGTGTGTGCGGGCTACATCCATCACAATCCTTGCGAGCGTTTGAGCCGTGTCTTTGCAGCTCCCGTTGTTACGCCCATGCCGGCACCGGAGTGGCATGAACTACCAAACATCATGCAGGTGATGAAATCCGCTCCCGTACGTATGCGAATTCTTTTCCTTTTCTCGACCTGCTCAATGCTGCGTCCTGGGGAAAACGCAAAGCTCAAGCGTTCATGGATTGATGGCGACATCCTCACGATCCCCGCCAAAGAGATGAAAATGGGGCGTATGCACCGTGTTCCGCTCACTGTCTTCATGAAGCAACTCCTTGAAGCTGAGCTACGCCTTTCTCCCCATCCCAGAGGAGATGTCATCTTCGCTGCCAAACAAGCAGGCAAACATATCAGCACTCAAACGCTTGCTAAGTATCTGCATTCAACGCAACTCTCCGGGAAGCTCGTGGCCCACGGTCTACGTTCGATGGCACGATCGTGGATGGCAGATCAAGAGATTTCTTTTGAAGTCGCTGAAGCATGCCTTTCACATGTTGCTGGCTCTTCTGTATCGCGGGCCTACCAAAGAAGCGACTTTCTCACAGCACGCGTTCTAGTTATGACGCGCTGGAGTACCTTCATCAAGCGCTGTGCCCGAGAAGCCGATATGCTCGATGGAATCCTTGAAACCGAGCGGGACAAGATCTGATCTAATCACCCAATATGACATGTGCCTAGCCCTGCGTTTAGAAGCTACAGACCGCAGGGCTAGAAACGTGCTTTTGATGACCGAATATCACGGGCACTTGGTATGCACGCGGCACTGAATACGATCACAGCAACGCAACGGGGGCATTCAGTACATATAAAGCGCCAGACAATGCCTATAACGGCCATTCAGGGGATTCTTACTATTACTGTGGGGTTGGGTTTTATGCCTCAAGATCTTCGTCGATATATGGTTCATCAACTGTGCAACCTCCATCCATAGCACTCCTGCCGTGCGTTAAGTCCTAATGCAAGGCAAAAGACTCATCGAGGGCGGCTGAACGCCTGACGATCCCCCGTAAGTTGACGAAGAAGAACGAGCTGAAAAAGTCAGAGAGGCCGTCGTTACACCATAGCCCGCGGAGAGTTCTGCGTCGGCGTGTTTGGAGAGCGAAAAAGCTCCTGAAGCCGTAGCGCTTTTATAGCCAACAAGATCCCCAGGAGAGCCCGTTATATTCGGCGCCGAATATAACGGGTCAACTCAATAAATCACCTACACCTTGGTCCGGCTTGCTTTATGAACAAAATGGGGCACTCAAGCCCGTTGACGTAGGTGATACAGCCTATTCCGGTCATACCAATGGTTCAAATTACCGTTTGGAATTTGACGCTTCTCGGTCTAACGAAATCTACGGCAACAGTACAACCGTTCAGCCTCCATCGATGGCGCTCTTGCCGTGTATTAAGTTCTAATGCAAGGGAGCAAGGCTATAGATGGGGGCTGTACTGTAGATGCCGATCCGTAAATCGATGAGCTGCTAGACGCATTGAAGTTGACAAAATTTTTATCAGTGCTATTGCCGTTGGGGATCGTGGAACTTCCACCGATCGAAAACGCTCCTGATGCTTGACTGATCCACGGCGTACCGTTATGTGATCCAGTGATATTCGGGCCCGAATATAACGGGCATTCTGCAGGGTGGTTGGAAAAATACCATTTATGACTCAATTCCTTCAGGAGCTATGACGGTAACCACAATCACAACCTCTCCGGCTGTTTTTTCGGATGCAAAATCGGGATTAAACCGAGTCATGAAGCTAAATGCAGCAACCTCCAATAGCCACTTCGGTGCCAGTTCTAGCGTTCAACCTCCCGCAATTGCATTGCTTCCATGTATCAAATCTTGATGCAAGGCAACAACGCAACGGATGGCGGCTGAACGGTAGAAGAAGAGCCGAAAACTGAGGAAGATCTAGACGCCACTAAGTACACATAAGTGCCGTTTGCGGCTCCGCCCCCTGGTGCTTGTGTGGTCCCCTCTCTATATAAAGCGCCGGCATCTGCGATGCTGCCCCACCCATTGGCGACATTGACGTTACCCGTTATATTCGGTAACCCAGCGCTTTTAAACGTTCCGGCTGACCCAATTGAGGTTGTACCCTCGACGAAACGATTCGCTAAATTTGGCAAGTTAAAAGTTGTACTTCCATCACCACTGCCATGTTTTGTACCAATAACTGCGAAAAGCGCTGCGTATGTCGATCGACTCACAGCTGCACCGTTGCAGAGAAGCCAGCCATCAGGAACTGAATAGAAGTGTCCAAGCATTCCTGTTGGCATGCTCAACGGCTTTAGCTTAGGGAGTAGATCATTCAATGCCTGAGAAATTTGAGTAAGAGTTACCATGCCAACCTCTTCAGATGTCAGATGTTCACAGTTTCACCACCCAGCTTGGCAACAGCCTGGGTCAACTGAGTGACAATTATTTTTAAAGATTCAACTTCTTGTGCAGTTGTGCCGCCAATCGGTCGTCCGCCTGGCGTAGCGCCATCACCCGCATAAAGTGTCCATGTTTCTGTATTCAGTACAACTTCTCGATCTGCAAGAGTTATTTGAGCTAGTTCAGCAGTCGTGTAGCCTTTAATTTGGATAGCTACACCGCCTACCTGAAAATCGAGAGGTGTTGCGAGTTTCTTTGCTGTCACTGCTCGCTCAGCAAGATGCAGCTCTTTCACTGATCCTGCCTTGAGCGCAGCACCATCAAGAGCCCCATCTTTAGTCCATTTGAAAGACTGTAACGCCTCAAGAAACTGTGTGATGCTCGGCGGCTCGACTTGCGTCATGCCGCATGCATCAATCACCGAGATGCGCATCTGATCTATCAAATAGAACCACGCAGCCCCTGGTTTGGTTGCGGGAGTCCCGGTTTTTGGATTGCCGGACGTTGGATAACCCTTTGAACTCAAAGTGCTTAGCGACGGCGGCGAATCGATCGCGGACGCCTGCCAATAACCTGCTGGCATGCTTCTTCCTCATAGATGAAAATTACGTATACGTGTGCAGGTGCAAGCGCGCGTATCATGCACTCGAGAAGTGCATTACCCCATCGGGCAAGATGCTCATCAACACCCCACGTCACATCGAAATACTCGGCGTTTCCGTCGGACCTGATAGTGATGCCAAGAGTCATCACCGTCGTCCATTGTTCGTCCCAGAGCGCGTCGTCAACTGTGCTGTCGACTGTGTGCTCCGTGAATGTCGTCACTTTTGCCTGATAGCCGAGAGTGCCGGCGAGCGACTCGAAAAATGCAGCCGTCAATCCCAAATTTGAAGTGATCTTTGCGAGCAGTTCCTGCCGCATTTGTTCACGAGATGGATCAGCAATCGCTGCGAGACACTCTGACGGGATACCCCACTCGTCGAACCATCGTTCAAGCTCCTCTATTGAGGAGCGCGGATCAGCCTCTTCAAGTACAGCATTTGCACGCTCGTCAACTCTTGCAGCCTCTCGAGCTAAGGCATACAGAATTGCGTCAAGCATGCCGCCCTGCCGACGATGCCAGATCGGGCCCCGCGGAAGCAGAGCCTCAACTTGATGCGCATAATGTTTTTCCGTCAGTGCCATATCACACCCATGTGATCGTGCCAGGAACGTAGATCTCTCCTACGACCGTACTCACATCATCTGTTGGCGTCACAATGCGATAACTCTTCACCTCCGAGACACCGCTAATTGCTCGATCTATTGAGGTTCGCAAAACGGCGCCGCCTGGGACAGCTTCAGCGAGCACAACGCTCTCGATCGCAGACTCGATCTTGGCCTTTACGGCTTCATCGTCCGGGAGTATGTCGAGCGTGATGTCGAGCGGTTTCGGGACTGGCGCGACTACGTGCAATATTGCCGTCACCGGCATTTGTGAAGTGATGTACTCATCGACGCGTTTCACCATCGTCTCTGTCGGTATCCCGTTTGACGTCATGCCGTCTGTCATAAAACGCACCGTCACATGACCTTGACCGAGCTCCTGGGGATAGCACCACGCTCGAGTGACACCTGAGACCGCAAGCGTCCAAGCAACGTAATCCGCCCTTGTCCCAGCTTTGGGCGGGCTTTTCTGGCGCTGAAGCAAGCGCTCGCGCAAGCTCTCATCGTCCTCTGCCTCTACGCCGCCAGTAAGTTCGTCTGCAGTCGCTATGCTCATGATCCCCGCTATAGGACTGACGAGCGTAAGTTCCATGCCGGCTTCTGAATTGCCCGAGGCACCTGCCACTGCAGCTTCGATAGGAGCTTTACCATCGATGCTTGCTGCGGTAGTTACGTAGACGCTGCCATCTTCAGCTTGAAGCTGTGTACCGACCGGCACGGTGCCAGCGCCGATGAAGGAGACTTTACCTGTCGCAGCTGAAGCGGCTTTGCGGTAGATACCGTATTCGGACGCACGGCGCTCAAGATACGCACCTTCTGCTGTCGTCGTGAAGCACTGTCGCAACACGAAGGCGATAAATCCATGCAAACCATGCGAAACGCCTGAGATAACTCGCACTAGCACAGGTACGAGCGACCAGCGCATAGCCTTCTTTCCCATGCGGCTCTCGGCATCTGCCTGCACACGTTTAATGATCTGCGAAAGAGTTGGTCTTTCAAAAGACATGTCAGCTCCAAACGTTTTGGAAACGAGCGGCAAGCGCTTGCGTGTCGTCAGGCTTGAAACAAACGACTGTGAGCGTCAATTGATCTATATCGCTACGCTCAGCAGTCACCTCGATGCGAGCGACAACGGCATCTTCAGTGAGCCATTTAAGCGCCTCTTTGGCGTAGGCCTCAGCGCGTCTGAGCATCTGCGGAAGCATCTTCTGACGCTGCAGCAACCACAGCCGCGAACCGATCCGGTCACCAGTTTCCTGAGCAAATGTGTCGCCCCACCAACCCTGGCGGTATGGCGCTACCGGACCATCATCTGCAGCCGATTTACGCCATGAAAAAAGGCTGATAAGTACAGCTTGCGCTAGCTCATCAGCCTCAAAATCGGAAAGGTCAGCATCCTTTCCATTGAGAATTAATTCCATGACCGTTTCCTCATGCAAACCATTCGATCAGCAGATGAAGGACATAACCGGCCAATCCCACCAAGGTAATCAGCGAGGCCAAGCACAACGTGGCCCGCAAAATTCTGACCGTGAGAATCGGATGGGGATCTTTCAGCAAAATCATGGCTAATGCCCCTATACCTTTTGTTAAAATTTCTTCCATCTGAAGTCATCCGTTCAGATAAAAAAATCCCGCACGGACGCCACATCCATGCGGGATTGCTTTTTGTCAGGTTCGCCTATTGCGGTTTCCCCGTCGTTCCTGAGCCGCCCTGCACACCGCCATGAGTGTGGTTTTGCAGGCTGATACCGTCAGCAGTAACGTCACCGCCGGACACCTTGATGTCGCCGGTAACGGCCGCGCCACTGCCGCCGGAGATGGCCATGCCGCCGGTGCCAGTGATAAGTT
>OAZY01000916.1_pt1 | contig 13959 bp, 10 predicted proteins | sample 1494931 | NCBI WGS metagenome assembly OAZY01 (sample SAMEA2579921, study PRJEB22360) | human gut metagenome | biome: human gut; feature: human-associated habitat; material: faeces | place: Denmark | collected 2008/2010 | reverse complement strand
TGTTCGCCGGAGGTACGGCGAACACCTCCCCGCCAAACTCCTCCATCTTTTGATCGAGCAGGCTGAAGAGAATTCCCCATCCCTGATCGAGGATGGCGCTGTTGAGGCCGCTCTTCTGCTTAACGTTTTTGCCGGGCTCCTCAAGGGTTCCCTTCGCCGAGGCGGTCATGTTCTTGATCCTCAGGTCCTCACGATAGACAACCGCGTGGTTTTTGCAGATGTCGGTCGTAAGCTTCTGAAGATGATCACGGCGCGTATCGGCGATCTTCTTGTGGAGCTTGGCGATTTTTTTCTGTTGTTTCTTCCAGTTTTTGCTGAACCGCACCATGCGCTTAAGGCGCCGCTGCAGTTTGGCGAGCTTTTCCTTGGAGCTGCGAAAAGCATCGACAGGAAGATAGATCTTGCCGTTCGAGAGGGCGGCGGTCTTCTTCACGCCCGCATCAAGGCCAATCTCCTGGTCCGTTTTAGGATGCACGGGAGCTTCGATCTCTCGCTCGGTGAGGACCGAGGCGTACCAGCCGTCAGCCTTGCGCATTACCGTGACGCTCCGAAGCTTCCCATTGATGAAGCGGCTGCGGCGGTAGCCTACCCATCCGATCTTCGGGAGGTAGATCTGCCGGCGCGCTTCATCTACCTTGAACCCCTGCGGGAAGCGGATTGAATCTTCATCTTTGAACTTCTTGTGAAAGCGCGGAAATTTGGCGCGTCCTTCAAAGAAGTTGACCATTGCCGTCATGAGGTCCTTCATGCCCTGCTGAAGTACCTGACTGTGACACTCGCCGAGCCAGGGGAACTCCCTCTTCCATTCTGGGAGAAGCGCGCAGAGCTTTGGGTAATTCACCCGGAAAGTCTGATCCTTTTCACGTTGCTCCTTGTTCCAGTCCAGCCCCTTGTTGTAGACGAAGCGCACGCAGCCGCAGGCTTTGGCAAGACTGCGGCGAGTCGCCCCATCGGGCTTGAGCTTGAAAACAAAGGATTTATGTCGGATCATGTGCTTTATTTTACTTTGGTCTGCATCATGACACCGGATCTGCGACGTGGAAGACACTGTTTTTTCGCACTCAATGTTCATTTAGTCTTTGTGACGAAATACCGCCGCTCCATCTTCACGGATGAGCACCTGATGACCATAAGGGCGTCCGCCGAGAAGGTGTGCGGCGATTTCGGGGCCTGTCTGCGGGAATTCAACGGAGAGCGCAATCATGTTCACCTCTTGGTGAGCTACCCGCCGAAGGTGTCCATATCCTCCCTCGTCAACAGCCTTAAGGGCGTGACGAGCCGGATATTAAGGAACAGGTTCCCCGAACTTGAAACTTCCTGCTGCAAGGGGAAGCTGTGGTCGCCGTCCTACTTCGCGGCGAGCTGCGGTGGAGCCCCGCTCGAAAAGCTCAAGGCCTATATCGAAAGCCAGAATCGGCCTGATTGAGTCCGTTTGCACTTGCGCGCGTCGCCTTATATCCCCGTCATGAATGACGAGGCTTTACGGCTCGTTTTGGTAAAATAATAGGTTTCAATCGGGCGCACTTTCCCTTTCCGAAAGATGACGGAAATTATGGGCGCATCGGTTCAACTCTCATCCCATTCGGCCGCCTTTGAAGCGCCCGACCACATCGGCATGACTCCACGATTAAGCCTTCGCAACATTACGAAGCGCTATCCGGGCATTACAGCAAACGATCATGTATCGCTTGATATTGCGCCCGGTGAGGTGCTCGCCATCCTCGGCGAGAACGGCGCGGGCAAGTCCACCTTGATGAAAATCATCTACGGTGCCGCCCGTCCAGACGAGGGCGATATTTCTTTTGACGGGCATCCGCTCGGTGTTGAAACCCCAGCACAGGCGCGTGAACTCGGCATCGCAATGGTGCACCAGCATTTCGCGCTTTTCGATACGCTTTCGGTTACGGAAAATGTAGCGCTTGGTCTTTCGACCGGTATTTCGGCTGCAGAGATCGAACGTGAAATTCGCTCGCTCGGTGAAAAGTACGGTTTGGAGGTGGATCCCGCCTCGGTTGTGATGGAACTCTCGATGGGTGAGCGCCAGCGCGTTGAGATTCTTCGCGCGCTGATGACTAAGCCGAAGCTCCTCATTCTGGATGAGCCGACTTCCGTCCTCACGCCGCAGGCAGTACGCAAGCTCTTTAAGACACTGCATCAGCTTTCGAGCGAGGGTGTCTCCATTCTCTTTATTTCACATAAGCTCGATGAAATTCGTGAGCTTGCAGACCGCTGCGTTGTGCTTCGCGCAGGCAAAGTTGTGGCGAGCGTTGATCCGAAGGCTGAAAGCGAGGAAAATCTCGCCCGCCTTATGATCGGCAATGATCCGCCGACGGTGCGCGAAGGCACGGCCAAGGCCGGCGAAGTGGTTTTTGAGATGCGTCATGTCAGCGCGCCCGGATCGACGCGCGTCTGCGGTATTGAAGATGTATCGCTTGCCGTGCGTGCGGGTGAAATCGTTGGCATTGCCGGTATCTCGGGCAACGGTCAGGCTCGCTTTATGGCGGCAGCCTCAGGGGAGTATCTGTGCGAGGCCGATCGCGTTTTGCTCTTTAATTCGCCCGTCGGAGAGCTCGATACGCATGCCCGCCGTATTTCCGGACTGCGCTATGTGCCCGAGCAGCGTCTCGGTCATGCGGCTGTGCCGGAATTGTCGCTCACGGCCAATACTTATCTCACCGGCGACTCGCTGGTGCGCAGCGGTTTTATTCTGCGCGACCGCGCAAGAAGTTTTGCCAATCTCGTCATTGAACGCTTTCACGTGAAGACGCCCAATGCTGAAAAAGCTGCCGGCAGTCTGTCGGGCGGCAATCTTCAGAAATTTATTATGGGACGTGAGATTCTCAATCGTCCTCGGGTTCTCTTGGTTCATCAGCCGACTTGGGGTGTCGACGTCGGTGCTGCTGCCGTTATCCGCAACAGCCTAATCCGACTGCGCGACGACGGCGCTGCGATCATCGTTGTCAGTGAAGAAATCGACGAACTCTTTGAGATCTCCGACCGTATTGCCGTGATGTACCGCGGAGCGCTGTCTCCGGCGGTGCCAAAGACCACGATTTCCATTGAGGAAGTCGGCCGCTGGATGTCCGGTCTCTGGCCAGACTCTCCTTTCACGCAGAAAACCTCGGAGGCGCACTGATCATGCTTCAGTTTCCGATTGCCATGACGCCGCGCACCGAGCCCGCTCGTGCACTGGCTTGGCTTTCTCCCGTGATTGCCTTTGCGCTCACGGTTTTTACGGGCTTTTGTCTTTTTGCCGCATTGGGTCAGGATCCCGTAAAGGCGCTGGGCGTCTTTTTTATCGCGCCGCTCGATTCGCTGCGCGGATGGACTGAAATCGCTGTCAAGATGACGCCGCTGCTGCTCTGCGCAGCGGGCCTTGTGGTCTGCTTCAAGGCCAACGTTTGGAATATCGGCGCCGAAGGTCAGCTGATCGCCGGCGCCATTACGGGCGGCGTGGTGGCGCTCGCCTGTGATCCGTCTTGGGGCCGTTGGTATGTCGTTCTTGTGATGCTCGCATCAGCCGCGGGCGGCGCGGTCTGGGGCGGATTCACGGCGCTTTTGCGTCACAAATTCCATGCGAACGAAATTCTCGTTTCTCTGATGCTGGTGTATGTCGCGCAGTTTCTGCTCGCTTGGTGCGTACAGGGGCCAATGCGCGATCCCATGGGATTTGGTTTCCCTCAGACGAAGCTTTTTGAAGCAGGGGCGATGCTGCCGGTGCTTGAGGGAACTCGTCTCCATGCCGGTGCGCTGCTGGCGCTCTTTTCGGCGGTAGGCGTATGGCTCCTGATGGATCGAATGGCTCTCGGCTTTCAGTTCAAGGTCTCCGGCATGGCGCCCTTTGCTGCGCGCTATGCGGGCTACCATCCGGGCAAACTCATCTGGGCATCCATGCTTATTTGCGGGGCGCTAGCGGGGCTGGCCGGCGGCATTGAAGCCTCCGGTCCTCTCGGTCAGCTCACACCGACCATTTCTCCGGGGTATGGATTTGCGGCCATCATTGTGGCCTTCGTCGGGCGTCTCTCGCCGCTTGGCTGTATTCCCGCAGCTTTTGTCATGGCACTCTTTTATCTTGGCGGCGAATTGGCGCAGAGCCGTCTGGGGCTGCCGAGTTCGATCACGGGTGTGTATCAGGGACTCCTTCTCTTTTTCATTCTCGCTTGCGACACGATGATTTTTTACCGTCTCTCCTGGCGAGGCCTTTCGGCTGACGCGGGCAAGGAGGTTCGATAAATGTCGATTGCTGCCTCCATCATTGCCTCGACTTTAAATGCCGGCACGCCGCTCCTTATCGCGGCGGCAGGCATCGTGATTCATGAGAAGTCAGGTGTTCTCAATCTTGGCATTGAGGGCATCATGCTCATGGGTGCGGTCACGGGTTTTACCGTCACGCTTTCTACGGGTTCCTTTGCGCTGGGGTTCCTCGCCGGCGCGGGCGTGGGCATTCTGCTCGGACTCCTCTTTGCGTTTTTTACGCTCGGCATGCATGCCAACCAATATGCCGCTGGCCTTGCATTGTCGCTTTTCGGCGCGGGACTCTCGGCCTTTATCGGCAAGCCGCTCCAGGGACAGGCGCTCGCGGAGCGCAGTGTGTCGGGGATCCCCGGGCTCGAAAATATTCCATTCTTGGGTGAAGCTTTCTTTTCGCAGTACATCTTGGTGTACGGCGCCTGGGTGCTGATCGCTGCGGTTTGGTACTTCCTTTTCAGAACGCGTGCGGGTCTGGTGCTTCGTGCTGTCGGCGAGTCGCCGCAGTCCGCTTTTGCGCTGGGCTACCCGGTGCTGCGCATCCGACTCTTTGCCGTGCTCTTCGGCGCGCTTTGCTCTGGTGTGGCGGGTGCTTATTTGTCGTTGGTTTATACGCCGCTCTGGGTCGAAGGCATGACGGCCGGCCGCGGGTGGATTGCATTGGCACTGGTGACTTTTGCAACCTGGCGGCCGCTGCGCGTGGTTGTCGGCGCTTACCTTTTCGGCGGCGTGACGATGCTGCAGTTCGCCTTCCAGGGGATGGGCATTTCCATTTCGCCGCAGTTCATGGCCATGACGCCTTATCTCGCGACGATTCTCGTGCTTGTGCTGATTTCCCGGAACCCCGCTTGGATTCGCCTCAACGTTCCTGCGTCGCTCGGCAAACCTTTTTCGCCTAAAGGCTGAGAATCAGCAGCGGGCTGACGCGCTGCCAAGAGTTCAGTTTTTTCGGGCAACAGTTTTTCTTAATTTCATTGTTCTCAAAAGGAGTCAACGAAGATGAACAAGCGCTTTGCTTTCAAGCTCGCATTCGCTGGTGCTGCCGCCTTGGCGCTCACGGCCTGCGGTGAGAAGACTGAACCGCCGAAGGCGGCTGAGCCCGCTAAGACCGCTGCCGCTCCGGCAGCTGCGAAGGAGCCTTTGAAAGTCGCTTTCATGTATGTGAGCCCGGCCAATGAAGAAGGCTGGTCTACTCAGCATGACATTGCCCGCCGTGCGGTTGAAGCGAAGTTCGGCGATAAGATCAAGGTGACAACCGTTGAGAATATTCCCGAAAATGCGGATGCCGAGCGCGTGCTGCGTGATTTGGCTCAGCAGGGCAATAAGCTCATCTTCGCCACTTCGTTTGGCTACATGAACTCGGTTCTCAAGGTCGCCAAGGAATTCCCGGATGTGAAGTTTGAGCACGCTACGGGCTATAAGACTGCGCCCAACGTGGCCAACTATTCCGCGCGCTTTTATGAAGCCCGCTATCTTGCGGGCAAGCTCGCGGGGGCAACCACCAAGTCCAATATCCTCGGCTATGTTGCCGCGCTGCCGATTCCGGAAGTGCTTCAGGGCATCAATGCCTATACGCTCGGCGCTCAGAGCGTCAATCCCAACATTGAGGTCCGCGTTGTCTGGACCTCCGCTTGGTATGACCCGGGCAAGGAGTCCGATGCTGCCAAGTCGCTGATTGGTCAGGGTGCCGACGTTATTACGCATCACACCAATTCTTCAGCGGTTGCTTCGGCCTGCGAAGAAGCGAAGATCCCGGTGATTTCCTACAACACTTCGATGAAGCGTGCTGCGCCCACGATGCTGATTGGCGGCGTTATTCATATTTGGGATGAGTTCTATGCCGGCCGCATTCAGGCCGTCATGGACGGAACCTGGCAGCCTCAGTCCATCTGGGGCGGTGCGCCTGAACACATGATTGACCTCGTGGACATTAAGGCGACGGATGCCGTCAAGGCTGACATTAAGGCTGCTTACGACAAGATGGCAGCCCGCGAGTTCCACCCGTTCACCGGTCCGGTTGTTGACAACACTGGCCGTCAGGTCTTGGCTAAAGGACAGAAGGCGACCGATGCCGATCTGCTCACGATGAACTGGCTCGCCAAAGGTGTGGCCGGCAAACTTCCGAGCGGGAGCTAATATTCATTGACGTTCATCGTTGGGACCGCATATTGTGATGCAGGTTCGGCTTCTAAGCCGAGTGCTCAGATATCGGTCCCAATTTATTGTTCGAATTATTGTTTTTGGAGTTCTCCAATGATGCAGAAGCGTACTGCTTTGAAGTTGGTCCTGGCCGGCGCCGCTGCGGCGATGCTCGCGGGCTGCGGCGACAAAACCGAAGCACCCAAAGAGGCTGCCGCACCGGAAAAGACCGCTGCCGCTCCCGCCGATAAAGCTGCAGGCCCCTACAAAGTGGCTTTCGTCTATGTGAGTCCGGCGAGTGAGGAAGGCTGGTCGCGTCAGCACGACCTCGCCCGTATCGCGCTCGAAAAGGTTTATGGCGACAAAGTAAAGTTCACGACGGTAGAGAACATTCCCGCCGGCGCTGACAGCGAACGCGTGCTTCGCGACCTCGCGCAGCAGGGCAACAAGCTCATCTTTGCGACCTCGTTTGGCTACATGAACTCGGTTCTGAAGGTTGCTAAGGAGTTCCCGGACGTTAAGTTCGAGCATGCGACGGGTTATAAGACTGCGCCCAACGTGGCCAACTATTCGGCCCGTTTTTATGAAGCGCGTTATCTTGCCGGCAAACTCGCCGGTGCGATGACGAAGACGAACGTTTTGGGCTACGTCGCTGCCGTTCCGATTCCTGAAGTCCTCCAAGGCATCAATGCCTATACGCTTGGCGCTCAGAGCGTCAATCCCAATGTTGAAGTCCGCGTAGTCTGGACTTCGGCTTGGTACGACCCGGGCAAGGAATCCGATGCCGCCAAGACGCTCGTCGGTCAGAAGGCCGACGTGCTCACGCATCACACCGATTCGCCGGCCGTTGTCGCTGCCGGTGAAGATATGAAGGTCCCGGTGATCTCCTACAACACGTCTATGAAGCGCATTGCTCCGACAATGCTTTTGGGCGGCGTGGTTCAGAGCTGGGAGGAGTTCTATACCGGCCGAATCAATGCTGCGATGGACGGCACTTGGAAGTCCCAGTCGATCTGGGGCGGCATCCCCGAACACATGGTGAATCTGGTGGACATCCGCTCGGATGCGCCTCAGTCGGTGCAGGACGATATTCAGGCGGCCTACAACAAGATGGCTGCCCGCGAATTTTCACCCTTCACGGGGCCGATCGTGACGAACGAAGGCCAGACCGTGGTTGAGGCTGGCAAGACGGCTCCCGACGATGTGCTCCTCAATATGAACTGGCTCGTCAAAGGGGTCGTGGGCAAAGTTCCGACAATGAATTGATGCGGCAGAGCGAAGGCTTAGTGCTTTCGCGCTGACGTTCAGAAAATTCAACTCCGGCTGGATTCGTTCAGCCGGATTTTTTTGTTCCCTTTTAAGACTCCAGCGCAGCTTCAAAAGCGCTCGGCGCTTTGATGAGCGCAGCCTGCTATGGCGCTAATTGATCGTTCCGATTCTGGCGCTTATATCTTGATCGGCGAAAACAGGGGTTAACCAGCCTGCCGGAAACCGTTAACTCAATTCATTGTCGTAACCACACCCCCACCTTTAAGGTTAGGTTGAGTTAACGGCTTGGACTGGCAGCCATTAATCCATTAAACCTGAGCGGTTAACCCATAGTTGTATTTCGGCGTCAGGATCTGATGCTCGGATGTCGAAATTTCTTCCTTTAGAAAAACAGCATCACGCAGGTAAAACAGGCAAGCATCGGAACTGCGGTGCGTTTGACGAGTTCGAGCGGGCTCACTTTGCACATGCCTGAGAGCAGAATCACCACGCCTGCCACGGGACTCATCGTGCGGCCGAGCTGAGCGGAGATGAGTGCCGTATTGCCGAGGTTGCTGATATTCATGCCGAGCTCTGCTGCATGTGGTGTTACGGCTTCATTAAAGGCAAAGGTGGCGGCGTCTCCGGAGCCCGTGAGAATTGCCATCAAAAATACGCCGGTACCGCCGCCGATTCGTGCGTACTCTCCTACTGTTTTAAGTCCGTCGATGAGTGCATCAACCAGACCGGCTTCTCGTAAACCGCCGGCGAAGACGCCTGCGGCAATGATGATGCCGAGCACATTGCCGTAGCCTTTGCCGGCGCCGTTGAAGAATTCCGTCACGGCCTTTTGCGGATTGCAAAGCGTCACTGCCATTGTGTAAATGGCGCCGATCAGCATGGCATGAGCTACGCCCATTCTTAGCGTCGGCACGCAAGTGTTGCCGAGAAGAAGCAGGACCAACGGAACCAGCGGAGCTGCGGCCCAGAGCAGATTAAGATTTTTGATTTCTTCGCCCATGCCTTCAAACTCGGCGGTGCCGCCGCCGCTCTTATGATCCTTGAGAAACACCACTTCAATGATCGTGACAAGTACCGCACCGAGCAAAACCATGGCGCTGTACATCACAGAATGGGAAATGATGAAGCCCATCGGTTCCATACCTGCCATCCCCGAAATCATCACGGCGTGAGGATTGCCTGGATTAAAGCTTGAGCCAAACGTCCCTGCGAGGATGGCGGCGCCGGCACCAGCGGGACTGATGCCTGCTCGGATCATGACCGGAAGCAGTGTCGTCGCGACTGCTGCGGCACATCCTGCCGCAGACGGAATGGCCGCATTGATGACGGCCGTGACGAGGGTACAGGCGGGAATGAGGAAAATGCCGAGCGCCTTCATGGGACGTGTGAGGAGCTGCACAAGGTGCATATCAACCTTGGTATAGGCTACGAGGAAAGCAAAACCCATCGACGAGCAGATTGACTGGATGAGGCCTGAATTGGTCATGCTCTTGGCGAATTGATTTAACCCCGCCATAGGGTCGAGCGATATGCAGCAGAGAAAGAACCCGGCAGTGAGCAGAACCAGCCGTGTTTCGATTCGCTTAACGAGTGCAATGACCGTGAGTATGACGACGATAATCGCCGTCCAAAAGGTGAATGTTTCCATGTCGAACTCTGGATTAAGTGACGCAAAAGTGAAACGCTCAGCACAGATATGCTGAGCTGCGGCAGTTTCAGAACCAATGCTGCAAACCGGCGCGCAGCATCGTGCGCGTAAGGCCGCCCGTCGAGTCGCTCATCGACTTCATGTCGTCTTCGGCTTTGGAGTAAGACCAAACCGTGAAGACGCGAGTGACTTTGCTCAGTTTGTATTCCAGCCCGGCTGATCCGACATGGCGGGATCCCTCTAGTTTCTTTGAGGTTGAATCAGAGGTTGCCACCTGCTGCTCGCCGTCAAAGTACATGTAGGTGCCGAGCAGGCGAAGTGAGGAAGATATTTGCCACTGGAAGCCGGCAAGTGCACTCAACCCCTTGACGCCTTCTTCCTGAATGAGCTTCCCGCTGAAGCCATCCTGCGTATAAACCGTGCTGTTGGCGCTCCAGCCGGCAACGGAGCGCCAGCCTTTCTGGTACTGAAGAGCGGCGAAAAGCTTCCATTCGTCAGTTGCTTGATAGGACGCGCCGATGGTGTAGGCCTGAGCGTCTTCTGGGGCTCCCTTGAGCGTGAGGGTTTCCTTGGCGGCATTCGTGAGTGTGGTGCTCGAACGTGGTGTCCACTGCTGCGTAGCGCCGACAGAGACGAAGAGACGGTCGCCCTGATAGGCGAGCGCACCGGACAACAGGCGATTGTTGAGTCGTTCGGAGGTGTTTTCCTGACCCGCGGTATTGAATGAATAGGTGAGACCCGCTCGGAATCCGGATAGTTTCGGACTGACCCAAGTCACCATATTGCTCGAACGCGGATCGTTGCCGAAAATCGTAGATATCGAACTGTCAGTGCCGTAGCCCGTTTCAAACGGATCCATCCAGGCAAGACCCAGAGAATAGGGAGACATCGTTGAACGAACGCTTCCCATGCGTCCAAAACCAATTTCACCGAAGGTATTGCTGTTCAGAGCAAGAATAGAACGGCGGTCGAAAAGTGTATTGGTTGTCGAGAGGCCGCCGTCATCGGAGTTAAAACCACTCTCAAGGTAGCCGCGCACGGAAAGTTCATTGCTGAGATCCTCTTTGATCTTAAGACCCCATCGGGAACCTTCGTTAAGCATTTCAAGCTTGTTGCCGCTGTCGCTGCCGTTGACATGCATGTAGCGGATGGAAGTCTCGAGCTTTCCGTACACTTCTGTTTGTGCGGCCGAAACACTCTGCGGGAGAACGCCGCAGAGCACCAAGAGCGCGGAAGCAAGGGTAATGTGCGTATACGCGGGAGTGTTGGACGTGGCCATTTGGATCTCCTAGTAGGGCTGAGTTTCTTGCTAAACAAAGGTTGAGGAAAACTTCGTCTGCTTTTTTGATAAAAATATATCGAGGAGATCTAGAAAAGAAAATATGCAAAAATCCTATTTATTTATTTTATAAAAGTCTAATGATTACTCCGTAATAGGTACATGACTTATTTTGATATATTGATTAATATCAATGAGTTAAATAAAATTATGGAAATTTTATAAATCAGTTAACTGTCTTTTGTATTGGAGGAATACCGTAGAGGTATTTAGCGTTAGATATTCGCATAATGCTAGACAACAGAGTAAAAATTTCTTTGTTTATGTTTTATTCAACAGAGGCATGAAATGATGAATGTCGACAATCGCTATACCGATGAAATGGTGGCTTTCCGCCGTTCTATTCACGAACATCCCGAGACGGGATGGACGGAATTCCGTACGACTTCGATCATCGTCAAGCGTTTGAAAGAATTGGGATTCGAAGTTCTCGAAGGGCTTCAAGCGGTCAATCCGGACTTCGTGATGGGACGCTATCCCGAAGAGGTCAAAGCGGCCCAAAAGCGTGCCCTTGAAGAAGGTGTGTCAGAGGCCGAGCTTGATGCGATGCAGGGCTATACGGGGGCGATCGGCATTTGGCGCACAGGGCGGTCCGGGCCGGTGTCGGCGCTGCGGTTTGATATCGATGCGCTCTTCGTACCGGAAACGAAGGATCCCAACCACATTCCAAACAAATACGGATTCGCCTCAAAGCATCCTGGTCAGATGCATGCCTGCGGACATGATTGCCACACGGGGGTAGGTCTGGCGATTGCACATTGGATCGCGGATCATTCCGATGAGCTGTGCGGAACGATTAAGCTTCTTTTCCAACCAGCGGAGGAAGGCACGCGCGGCGGTATGGCCATGGCTCAGACGGGGATCCTCGATGACGTTGATAACCTGATTGCTTCGCACATTGCCTGCACGCCCAGACTCGGTGAAATTACGGTGACTGATCCGGGCTACAATGCCACGATTAAGTTTGACGTTCACTTTGAAGGATTGCCGGCGCACTCGGTGGCAAATCCTCAGGATGGGCGCAATGCTCTGATGGCAGCTTGCCATACGGCTGTGATGATCGGCAGTCTTCCGCGGCATGGCGACGGACTGACAACTGTAAGCTGCGGCAAAATCGTCGCGGGTGAAATGAGAAATGTCATTCCGGTTCATGCCTCCATGCAGATGGAAGTGAGAGGCGCATCGAATGAACTTTGTCAATATGTATTCGGGCAGGTCGAACGTGCCGTCAAGTCCTGTGCGGAAGCTTTCGACGTTAAATACAAAATTGTCAAAGTAGGCGAAGCATGGACCATGAATCCATCGCCCGAGCTTGCCGCCATTATTGAAAAGCATGCCGCAGAGGTGGTGGGGCCTGAGCACGTTTTCCATTACAGTGAAAAAAACGGCAGCGAGGATGCAACCATTCTGATGGCGCGCGTTCAGCAGCACGGCGGTCATGCAGCCCATTTTTATTACGGAGCGAATCACACAGGCAATCATCGTGCGGACTTTGACCCGGACGATGTGAAAAGCATGCCGGTGGGCTTCACGCTCCAAACGCTCATTCTGAAGGATCTCAACGGTATGTCAAAGCCGGTTTGATCCGATACCGATCTGAAGCTCATTCCAAAACATGACGAGCGGCCGGGAGTGCCTGGCCGCTTTGTGTTTTGTTGAATTCCGTGCGCTTCGGATGAACCGCTCGCATGATCGATAACTCAGACGACTTCATTCGCCTGAAGGGCTTGATGTGACTCAATTCATGCAGGCATCACTTCAGGTAGCAGTGAAGGATAAGAGAGTAACCGCTGCGGTAGGATGCAGAGAATAAAAGGAGCTCCCCTCATGTCTCTCAATCAGTTTTTCCCCACCGTTCAGCGCAGGGCGCTATACGAAGGCGTCAAAGACGAAATTACACGCCGTATTCATCAAGGGATGTGGGGCGCGGGCACCATGATTCCCAATGAGATTGAGCTGGCTAAACTTTTTCAGGTGAGTCAAGGCACTGTACGGCGCGCACTTCACGAATTGGTTGAGGCTGGGCTCTTGATACGACGTCAAGGCAAAGGCACCTTTGTGAATGACTACGGGCATAACCGTGCCTTCACCGATAAGCAGTTCGTCCGGGTGCGGCCCGATGCTGATGGTATCTGGCGCTGCCGCTCCCGCTTGGTTTTGTTTGAAGAGACCGCGGCAAGTCAGAAGACAGCAAGACTGCTTGGCATTGCGCCGAATTCACCGGTGATTCATATTCGTCGCGAACTGATGACATTCGCGGTCGGTGCAATCAGAGAGACGAAGGAGTTGGTCGACGGATTTGACGAGCTTTTTCTTCCCAAGGATATTTTCCCCACACTTTCAGCAGATATGTTCTCAGAGGACATTCGCTCGCTCTACGGGTTCTATCAAAGGCGATGCGGCGTGACGGTGACGCGTGTGGAGGATATGGCTAAGGCGGCGCTTGTGAACCCGGAACAAGCCGCCGCGGCTGGTGTCTCGATGCCTTATCCGGCGATTCGTCTTCATCGTGTCTCCTATGCGGTGAACGACCGCGCTGTAGAACTGCGCTACCTCACGACGATAACCGAGCGTTGTCACTTCGTTTTCAACTGATGTTATGCCGTCGGTCGGATTGGTACGGCAGCAGAGGTTCCGGCGCCAGTCTTCAACTGACGGCAAATCCAAAGGGATCCGAGGCCCGCAAGGCAAACGATTTCCGCGGCTATATAGGCGTGCGAAAAATCCGATGCGTCGGAAAAGAGCTTGAGAAGCACGGGGCCGAGAATGCCGGCCGACGAGAAGCCTGCGGCCATGATGCCGTAATTGACGCTGTTGTATTTGAGGCCGAAAGTTTCTACCGTGAGGCTCGGAAAAACACCGACAAAACTGCCGTAGCAAACAGTGGTCAGAATAAGTCCCGCCAGAAAAGTTGTTATCTCATCAATTCCAGAGCAGAGGAGCAGCATAAGACCGCTCATTGCAGCCAAAAGAGATAATCCCAGAGTCGGCAGACGGCCAATACGGTCCGAAATTAAACCTCCCGATACGCGTCCCAAAGTGTTCGCCACGGCAAGAGCGGAGACACAGCCAGCTGCGGCCTGAGCCGTGAGCCCGATTTGCTGCATAGAGATCATGACCGCAGACGGAATAAGCATTAATGCGCCGGTACTTCCGCAGATAAAGAGCACGAGCATGGCGTAAAAGACGGGAGAGGCCAACATTTCCTTCCAATTTTTATCCTCCACCGGCAGAGTCGAGTGCGAAGCGGCAAGCGGGCGATCCCGGAATGCGGCGAGAGCCTGCGTAATTTCATGCGAAACGCCCGCGGACGTCG
>OAZY01000911.1_pt1 | contig 14090 bp, 18 predicted proteins | sample 1494931 | NCBI WGS metagenome assembly OAZY01 (sample SAMEA2579921, study PRJEB22360) | human gut metagenome | biome: human gut; feature: human-associated habitat; material: faeces | place: Denmark | collected 2008/2010 | reverse complement strand
CTCTTTTTCTTATTTTAGATTAGTATTCTTTTCAAAATTTTTCAATTCATTTTTTAGACATTATTTCTATTTAACTGGTACTAAATTTATACTAGCACTAGAGAGAACGATTATCTCCTTGAGCATATAGATAAACCTTTTTACTTCTTAAAATATCGTTAATCAGACGATTAAGATGTGAATAATTAATCTTCTCCCCTACATATGTAATTGTTTTTGACATAGACTGAGCAAACATTTTTGTATTTTGAGGAAGATCACATTCTTTTGAAAAGAATGACGGTTTATCTTGAAAAGAATGTATATAATCAATACAAGCGTCTACAATAAGCAATAACAGAGATTAAAATAATGATGATTGCGGTAGGAATAGCAATCATAAATGATTTTGATACTTCAGGTGGAACCTGATCCGGCATCTTAATTTGAAGTTTATCGATCTTTGTTAACTTACTAAAACCATATCCAACTAGTAACCCTGTAATTATAGCAACAAAAATTCCATTTGCCCCTAGATAAGATTCCGTTAACATTCCATCAACCTTAGGTGGATATAATACAAAGAATGAAGCTAAAGCAGTTAATCCAGCTTTTAATCCATCTACTTCATACAGTTTTGCCATATTTCTTGCAATTAAGAAAACAATAAAAACAGCCATGAGATTAATTGTTCCGTTACTTACAGGAGATAAAACTGCTTGAAAATCATCTAAATCAGGAATTATTTTAACAAGAAATTGACCAATAAATCCTGATGAACTTAATAAAACAACATTAATACAAACAACAATTGATCCTACAAATGTAAGAGGGAATATTTGAACAAAAGCATCCCGAATAGCAATAAGCCCTTTAATACTATTAAGCTTTGTTGCAAAGGGCATAAAATATCTTTCAAAAAAACTATTTAAAGCTTGCATACTTACTTCCTCCTTTTCACCAAGTCATTCATTTAAAAAGAGTCATACAAATATTGTATAAAATGGAGTGCACTATTTGATTTAAAATTACCTGATCAGTTCTATTATAAATCGCCTTATATCCTCCCCTCTCTTTACTTAAATTATAGATAATACAATTTTTTTAATCAAAATAGTTTCCTTAAATGGAAACTATTTTTTGCCAGTACTATCTAGATAGGTATTAAAAAATCTTGATGATTCAAAATAAAGAACATTTCAATCTTTAAATCATTAAATATAATTTTCACCAGTTTAAGCAGATTCATGCATATATTCAGAAATCAAAAAATAGTTTTCATTAATTATTTTTATCTCAATTAAAATATATAAAAAAGAAGAGATTTTCTCTCTTCTAATAATAGTTCAACATTTTAAAATATGTTTTATTCATCATTTCTTCTACTAGTGATTCTTTTTGAAACCCTTTATTCACATAAGTCTCCATTTCTAAAAACATAGATTTATTTTTTAGATTCTCAACTTTCATAGAATGTATATCAATACCAAAAACTTCACGAATATCTTTCAATGCATAATCTTCATAATAGATTTCCATTTGTATGTTTTGATTATTTTGTGTGACCTTTAAAAAGAACCCCCTATGAAACAATATCTGTAATCCTATCAAAATAATTGTTGTTATAATTCCGATATCATATAATCCTGCACCAATACACATTCCTACTCCAGATGTTGCCCACATTCCAGCAGCAGTTGTTAAACCTGAAACATTACCATTCTTTACAAAAATAACGCCTGCGCCCAAAAAACCAACGCCGCTTACGATTTGGGCAGCTATACGAGAACCATCTATTTCATTTATGTCTATAAAACCATATTTTGATACTAACATTATTAAAGCAGACCCCAAAGCAAGGATAGCATGTGTACGCACCCCCGCCCCCTTATTTCGACTACTTCGTTCATAGCCAATCAAACAGCCGCAAAATGCAGCAATCATAATTCTTATAACCCATATTCCATGATTTACTATATAGAATTTAATATCAAATGGCAAAATTCCCACCACCTATTCACAATATATTTCTTTCAATCTTCTTCTTTTTTCGTTATCAAAATTATATTCTTGTAATAAAAATTCATCATAACTTCTATATTTAACCCGAATTGATTGAATCATTATTTCAATCAATTCTCTTTGAACATATAATAAGGGTCTACATTCCTCCCTTAATTTCTCAGGAATTTGTAGCTGCTGACATAATTCATCATTACTTTCTTTTAAATAAATATTGGATAACAAGTATTCTTGGATTGCATCTTCTTCACTCATTCCTAGAGCAATCATAATCAAAAAGCCGGCAACTCCAGTCCTATCTTTTCCAGCAGTACAGTGAAAATAAACATAGCCATCATTTCTTAATAACAATTCGAACAAGCGATGATACGCAGGATTATTAAAAGCCATCTCTTTATATCCTGCTTTGATATAAGACATTAGATAGTTGTATTTTTCTTTAGTCATCTCTCCTTGCAGCATAGTACCAAAATCAAAACCATATTGATCATGCGATTGCATTTTAAGAGCACTGATACGTTCATATAAAATATTTTCATGCTGCTTATCCGGTGCTAAGCTTGCTTCAGCTTCATCTCTAAAATCAAGAATATATTTTATTTTTAAATGATCAACAAAATGATTTTGTTCTTTTATAGTTAATTTATCTAAAGCACCACCCCTAAAAATCATGTAGGGTTTTATTACAAAACCATCTTGAGAGCTATATCCCTTAATATCTCTAAAATTTTTAATATTAACTATTCGCATCTTATCTCCCCATTTCCTCTTTCAATTCATCAAATTGCTCTTTAGTTAATCCAAAATCACCAATTGCAGTTAAATGGATATTATGGAAATCACTGCCACCACTTCTTATAAGATGAAATCTATTTGCAAGTTCCTGTGTTAAAGGATAATCTTCAGATTCCATACTAGGATGTGATATTTCAATTCCCTGTAAGCCATAGCCGACATATTTTTCAATTTCATCATAATTTTTATATTCACAAGGATGGGCAATAATAGCAATTCCTCCATCCTCACGAATTGCCTTTATCCCCTCTTTAATATCGATATATCCCATTTTAGAGTCTACATCTAGCGAAGTCTCGCTCATAAACAATTCTCGATACTTATTAATATCATTATACTCAGGATACTTATGAACAATCGCCAAGAATAAATGCATTTTGAAGACAATATTATACGGAGCGTATTCTTTAGCGTCTTCGTAAGTAATATTTAAGCCCTTTTGATTTAATATTTTAATAAGTTCATGATGATACTCATCCCTACATTGTAAAGTCTTTTGACATAGTTTTTCAACATGATACGGATGGTTATTTAACCCCAAACCAACAACATGCACCTTTTTGTGTACATCGTAGTCATAACAGCTCATTTCAACCCCACGAATTGTTTCTAAACCATTTTACCGGCATACCTTTTGCACTTCTTCGAAATGAAAAACAGTATCATGATCAGTAATTGCAATCACTTTAATTCCTTTTTCCTTAGCTAATTTGATCGTTTCTTCAATAGAATGAATACCATCACTATAAGCAGTGTGAACATGTAAATCTGCATACACCATATTATCACATCCTTAAATAATAGTTAAAACTGGATCAGTTTTTGTTACTTTTTTCAATTTTGTTGGAATAACTTCTAAATAATCATTAGAGTTTGTTACAACAACCATAGTTGTATAGTCTAAGCCCGCTTCTTTAATCATTTTTAAGTCAAATTCTAATAACAATGACCCCGCTTTTACATACTCACCTTTTTCAACATATTGAATAAATGGTTTTCCTTCTAATTTAACGGTATCAATTCCAACATGAATTAGAATTTCAGAGCCATTTTCAGTTGTTAAGCCAATTGCATGTTTTGTTTCAAAAGTTGCACTTATAATCCCATTAGCAGGAGCATAGATTTTTCCTTCTACAGGAATAATAGCAACCCCCTTCCCTAAAACTTCTTTTGAAAACATTTCATCGTTAACTTCGTTTAATGGAACAATCTTCCCTTTAACAGGACAATTCACTTGATTTAATTTATTATCATCGTGTTTTACTTCACTTTCTTTCGGATCATCAAAACCAATAACTAAAGTTGCAATAAACGTTACAATAGCTGAAATAATCATAGTAATAATAGCATTCATAAGATTATTAGGGTTGTTCCCCCCTACCCACATTGGTAAATTAATAATGCTAGGAGTCATGAAAGCAAATGCTTTTAATCCACAAAAACCAGCATATAATCCTCCAGTAAAACTTCCAATCATAACTGCATACATAGGCTTTTTCAAACGAATTGACACACCATAGATACATGGCTCTGTAATTCCTGCAAAGAAAGCAGTAAATCCGGCAGATAAGCAGGTATTCCTAAAATCTCTATTTTTTGTTTTAACCGCACAAGCAAAAGCAGCAGCACCTTGCGCCATGTTCGCTGTTAAAGTTAAAGTTCTTGAAAATGGGTCATATCCTGATTGTGATAAAATCTGAATTCCTGCAATTGCTAGAGTAGCATGCATACCCGTTGCAACCATCCATGGATAAATAATACACATAATTGCAATAGCAAACATTCCAAATGTATCATAGCACCATAACAATGCATTACCCAAATAAATTGAAATAATCCCCATAGCTGGCGCTAATACAACAAATGCTAACGGTGTCATAATCAGCAATGTAAATAACGGTGTTAACATCCCTCTAACCAATTCTGGCAATACTTTATTCAATCCAAATTCTACTTTGCTCATAACAAAAACAATTAAAATAGCTGGAATTAAAGTTGATGTATACGGCATTCCATATAAAGGTAAGAAACCAAACATATCTCCAAAAAATTTTGGATCAGTCGCTGAAACAATACCACTCCATTGTGGATGAACCAGCGCACAGCCAAGTAAAGCTGCCATATACATATTACATTTAAAATGCTTTGCAGCTGCCACTGCGGTAAATACCGGCAAGAAAGTAAAGCCAGCATCAAATACAAAATTAAATACATAATAAGTCATTGATGTTTCGGCATTTGCCCATCCCATCATTGATACAAATAATAAAATACATTTCCCCAGCCCTGTTCCTACTAAAATAGGAATAGTTGGACCGACGCAGCCAATAATTGCAGAAAAAATAGAATTAAAAATTCCTTTTTTTTTTTGTTTCCAAAATTTTCATCTTCTTTAATATTTGCAATCTGGCATACATCAAGATACACATCATGAACATGTGTACCAATAACAACCTGATATTGACCGCCTTTCTTGATTAATGACAAAACTCCATCAATTGCTTCAATTTTTTGATCATTTGCTTTTGATTCATCCTTTAAAGTAAATCTCAAACGCGTCATACAATGCTGCAAAGTTACAATATTATTACTCCCTCCTACAGCTTCAATAATGTTTTTTGAAAGTTTTTCATATTTCATTCTCTTTTCCTCCATTCTTTTGAAAACTTCAAAATGTGAAGGTTTGGCCAACTTAATGTTACCATCCAACAAATATCTATTTGCAAATTATTTTTTAGAAATAATTTTTGCAACATGAATCGTAAGATATAAAACTTCCTCATCATTTAATTCATAATGATAAGTCTTTTCAATATGCGATTGTATTTTTGAAGTACAAAGATATGACTCAACATATTTTTCCTTCATAATTTCAAGCAAGTCATTATTTAAGGTTATATCTTCCACTTGCTTTATTTTATAAAAAACACGTAATCCAAAAAATTTTAAATGTGTTACAAATCTATGATAAGATAAAGAATCTTCATCCAACTCTAATTTAAAATAATCTTTTACAATACCAATAATCTCTAATATGAAATTTGTCATTTCATAAATATCACCGATATTTCTACCAACCTCACTACTCACTATATGTAATGCTAAAAATGCCGCTTCATCCTCTTCCATGTTTATTCTATATTTTTCTTTAATAAGTTCTAAAGTTAATAAACCTAACTCAAATTCTTTAGGATAGAAATTCTTAATTTCAAATAACATATGATTTTTTAAATAAACGCCTTCTTTATACCGCTCTATGCTTGTATGAATATGATCTGTTAAACTGATATAAAGAGAATCATCGACTTCTAAGTCTACTTTTGCTTCTTTGATAACACAATCAGATATCTCCATATATTCGAGAGGAATATCCTTTAACATATTAATCATTTTTCTTTGACTTGGTTTTAAACTTACTTCAAAAGTTTTATTGATCTTATTCATATCAATATTATCACCGGCTTGTTTTCCATAAGCCAAGCCTTTCCCCATAACAATAATTTCCTCCATTTGATAGTTAGTTGTAATAACAACATTATTATTTAAAATTTTCTTTATAATCATATTCATTCACCCCTGTATAAATATAAAAACCCTGCCACAGAAAAATATCTGTAAACAGGTTTAGTGTTGCCTCATATGTGCAATAACTATCCATAAATTACATATTTATATTATCATTCCTCGCAAAATTTGTCAACGCTTTCAAAATAAAGGATTTGATTTAAAACAACCAAAAATTCTATTAAAAATTAAATACTGATATTAAATTATTTTCAACCTAAATAATGATTAGGTCTTCTATAGCCATACCTAGATAACCAAAATAAATCTATTCAATGTAATTATAATTGATTATATATCTAATAATCACAAATCTTAAAAATAATACTAAATAAGGTTAGATAAGCACACCCTATCATTATAACTTAGTATTAGGGTTATATTTTTTGAGGCTTCTTACATCATTATAAATTATTTGTCTAAAAATTACGAATACATAATTTTTCCAGTAACTCACCAATATAATACAGTGATACATAGCCAGTATTTATTGACCACTCTACTCCGTAACGATAAAAAATATCTACCTTGTCAGCAACCTCTTTATTATAATCCTGGCTTATATAAATAACCTTAGCCCCAACTTCTTTTGCATTTTCTAACGCATCATGGTAGTGAAAAAAACCGTCACATACATTAATGATAACAACAACTGAATTTTCATTAAAAAAATAGCTCCTAACCGTCTTCGTTTCACTGACTTTAAACAGATATGCGCACTTCCCCGAAGTCAATAATTTGATTTGCAACAAAAGGAATTCATCAAGATCATGCTCATCACCTAGAAAAGTAATATCCTCGCTTTCCTTAAATAACTGAACAATTTTTAAAAGCGTTGCTAAATCAAGATTCTCTTTTGTTGCAACAAGATTATCAAGACACTGTTGAAAAAGATATTCACTGATTTCTTCTCTTTTAAAAAGAATATTCTGTGATAAAAATACTTTCAAATTATAATCTAAGAGTGTTGTTTGAGTTGATAATAGGGTTCTAAATTGCTGATAATTTTCAAAACTATATTTTTTTATAAATCTTGAAATACTTGCCTTAGATACATTCGCCTCTCGAGCTAATTCATTAATAGAAGGGAATGTTTTTTTTCCAATATACTTAAATACATTTTAAATAATATTATAATCATTACTATTAACAGCTTCGCTGTTACATCTTTGAATAAAGGTTAAGAAACTTTCTAGTATTTCCTCATCCATTTTTATCAGCTCCTTTCCCTATATTATAACATCTTGATAATATAAAAGAATATGAGTCTTCAAAATATTAGACTCATATCAATTAAAATACTTTTTCTTTATTACAACTATTGCTCCCCCACTTAACAAAATAAATAGACAATAAACTTCAAACAGCGAAGGATCATCCGTCTTAGGTGCCAGCACAGCAGTATGTAATGATTGTTTAGTTATCTGATCATTCTCTACTATATCTAGAACATTAGTATCAGCAGTAATATTAAACATTGTAGCTGCTTGTCCCTCATTTGCGATTATTACTAATATATGTTCTCCAATTGTTAATGTTGAAATAAGTTCTTTTGGTAAAATAATGGTTATTAGATCACCAGAAACAGTATACTTTGATCTATCAATTTCTTGATCATCAATTATGAGCATTTTGAATAATGACGATGGTATGTCAGTCTTTATTTTAAGTTCTTCTCCCTGTTTAATATTTTTATTAGCTCCATCTGTTATACAATATTCAATATTTTCTTGATTCCATAGGATATCTTTAACAAATGTTGTAAAAGCTCCGCGCCACGTATTCCAGTCATGTCCCCCATTTTGTATTTCAAAAGTATAATCAATATTTTCAGCATCTAATTTAGGTAACATAAAATCTAAGATAGAGGCCTTAAAAAAAGAATTAATCAACCCAAAATCAACTGTTCCTGCCGAAAGATAGATTTTCTTTGTCTGTAATTTTGAAATAAGTTCGTCTGTAAATACTTCATCATCAATTTGAACAGCTGCTGAAATAATACCAAAATATCCAAAACTATCAGGTGCAATTTCCATTACTGTACTTGCCGCAACACCACCAGCTGACAATCCAGCATAAGCTCGATCCTTAGGATCAGTTGAAACCTTATAATTCTTTTCAATAAAAGGAATTACATTATTAACAACATCTTGAGCCAATATGACATTCGATTTAATATCAAATCCTGTCCCGCTAAAATGCGAATTATTTAATGTCACGATTATACTATCAGCTAGTTCTCCTTCAGCAATTAGATTATCAACAATATTACCTGCTGATCCTAATTGACACCACTCAGTTTCGTTGCCCCCATTACCATGTGCTAAATAAATCGTTTTATAGTTATTCCCTAAACTATAACCATTCGGTAAATAAATCCCAAGACAATTTTCAGTTCCATCATAAGCGATGTATGTATCGTATTGATAAGAACCCATATTATCATTTCTTGGATAAATATAAGATTGACCCGCTAATGCATCTGAACTATTTCCAACATAAAAATAGTACCAAGTAGCATCATGATTATTAATTTCATTCTTTTTTGAAGGATTAACAGGATCGTGCACAACTACTGCAGATCCATCACTATAAGTTACAAAATATCCATAAAAATATTCTGTTGCTGGTAATGGTAAGGTGACAGAATATAAATTTTCATCTTTTACCATATCATAGAGAATATAGTTTCCATTATAATTAAACTCAGTTCGTTCAGTATTTCCGCATCCTCCAGTAGGATACATTCCCTGCTCATATTCATAAGCCGAATATCACCTTATTCCATCATTGCTTGCCCCGTTTTCTTGATACCAGGGAGCTTCAGAACTCTTAATAAATTGGAAGCCTCCTTGTAATTGGATATTTTCAACATTTTCCCCTAATTTTGTACTGTCAACAACAAAGGTTACTTGATACTTTGCCTCACTAAGGCCGGTTGTGTTATCAGTAATAGTTATTCCCTCATTAACAGCATGTACATTACTCATTGAGTATACACCCAAAGATAACAATAGTGTAAAACAAATTCCTATCTGCAAAATCCATCTTTTTACTTGTCTCATATTTCTTCTTCCTCCTAAACCAGGAATAACAAACCAACCACTTTCTGTATACGTTTACAAACGAAACTTAGTTACAGAAAATGAAACTAATATTCTTGCATAACCGCAAATCATCAGAAATTATAACTATATAAAATAAAGATCACTTCCTTATTGTAAGGAAGATACTTTCTTGTTAATATATTGATTATGTAGTTTTCAACAAGTTATTAATTCAAGATTAATTCTGAAAAGGAGGTTTCAATGAACTACTTTGAGTATAGCTATTCCACTAGCAGCACTACAACTATTTTTATATTTATTTTCATCCTCTTAAATATAATTGCACGATGGCGTTTATTCACTAAAGCTAGACGTTGGGGAATCAGTGCTTTTATTCCAATTTATAGTGATATTGCATTATGTCAAATTGTAAAACTTTCACCACTTTGGCTTCTATTTCTTTTAATTCCCCTTATTAATATGTACTTTATTATCTTTTATCACATTGTTATTAGTTTTAAACTTTCTTTTGCATTTGGAAAAGGCATAATGTTCGGACTTGGCTTGTTAGTTTTCAACCCACTGTTCATTTTAATATTAGGGTTTGGGAATTGTGAATATCGTTACTAATAAAAATAGATATAGTTATCATTTGTAAACACAAAAATTAATAGAACTATCAACTTAAATAAATATCAAAATTAATTTGCATATTTTTTCAAAAAATGTAAAGAGACTCTAAAAATAATCAACTTTTTTAAAATTAAGAAATTCTACGAATTCCTTTTAACTGCGATACATCAAATACATTTGATTAATTTCTTCTTTTATCTTATCTCTTAATTCCAACGGTTTAAAAACCTCAACATGATTAGCTAATTGTAAAAAGCCACTGACTAACTTTTTATCATCAGGAACCCGTTCAATTGAAACATTTACAAATCGATGGAATTGTTCAACTGTGAATGTACATCCCTTAAATCGTTGATACAAAGCTTCAAAAATATTCTCATTTCCTAAATACACACGTAATTCAATGTTGATCAAATTATCTTTTCCAATATCAAGCGGATCATTAGATAACCAGATTCGCTCCTTAAAACACTCAGTCTTTGCTTGGATATATTTAGGGGTACGAGTTATTTTCAATTGATCAATGCGATCAATTCGATAATATGCCAATTCAAAATCTTCACTACTATTTATTAGGTAACCAACTAAATATACTTGATCATTTTTTATATCAATATTAGTTGGATATAATAAAATTGTTTTATGACTAGGCCTATCTATAACTTTGTTTTCAACAACACTATATTCCAATTCTTTAAATGATACACAAGCAAATGTATTTATAGCCTTAATAATTTGCTCTAAATACACTGTAATACAATTATCTTCATAAGTTGAATTGATATTATCTAACAAATGATAATGATTTATTTTATACAAAGAACTATCTGATAATACTTTTTCTAATAATTTTGAATCATTTTGACTTTCTAAATGTAATCCTCGACCTAATAACCTTGTCAATAAAATTAATTGAGCATCAGTATAATATGTCTTTTCAACGTACGCACCTTTTTTTTGTTTTGTTGCATAATTAATACTACCACTTTCATTGCATATAAAAGGGGTAAGCAACTCATCTTGACAATCTTTTATCAAATTATTATAAGATTTTATTGATTCAATATCTGCTTTAATCGTATTGCTGGAAATCGTCGTTCCTAACCCACCAATTCTTTTAATTAGTTCATCACGTGATAAAGCATGATCTTCGTCTGTTAATCTTTTTAATAAATATTGCGTTAGCAATATGCGAGTTCCATTACTAATATCTCCCATTCCTCAACCCTCCATACTCTATATTTTACTTTATCTTCCAAAATATGTAAAATTAGTAAATATAATAAAAACCAATTATTTGGTGTATAAAATTGTATACATAAAATTAATTTCACTATCCGGCAAAAAAGTATATGTTTATGACAAATTTATGACAATAAAAAGACTATTTTATTAATTAGTCTTGATATTATCTAATAAAACTATCAATTTTACTCCAATAAACTTGACCACCAATTTTTTCACATTGAGCATTTCCGGCACCCTTGATTACCAATTTTTCCTTAGGACAATTAGCACTTTAATATAATTGATTGAGCATTTTAAAAGAGACAAAACGATCCTTATCGCCATGAATAAATAATGTTGGCGTAGTTGATTTTTTCACTTGTTCGATTGCTTCAGCTTTGCCAAATGAATAACCGGCTCGAATCTGAGTCACAATATTTGCAATATCTAAAAATGGTCGACTTGGCAAATTATACATTTCTTTTAGCTGATAGGAAAACATCTCCCATGTACTAGTGAATCCACAATCTTCAATAGCAGCAATAACATTGACAGGCAATTTTTCCCCTGTTACATTCATTACTGTAGCCGCTCCCATAGATACTCCATACAGGATAATTTTAACTTTTGAATCATTATCAATTAAATATTTGATCCAGTTAATTATGTCTAAACGATCGAGCCAGCCCATTGCAATATAGTCACCTTCACTCTGCCCATGACCTCGAAGATCAGGAAGCAAAAGATTGTAACCTTGCTCATAAAAATGTTTAGCACTCGCATGCATCAATTTACCTTCAGATGTATATCCATGGACAATAATCAATCATGCCCGTAATTCAAAAATTGATAAGCATGCAGTTTTAATCCATCATCACTGTCTAAGAATACATCCTGATAATGAATAGTATCAAAAAAATTGCTACTATCTCCTTTCTTATTTATATCGGTTCTATCTTTATCGGGTATTTGATTATTTGTTGAGGGATTAGTAAATATCGCATCTTTATTAGCCTGTTTATTTAATGCCAAATTATATAAATAATTACCAGCATAAAATAAACTACCAATTCCAGCTGCCAACATAGTTAAACTACCAGTTAATGCAATTTTCGTCTTTTTTCCCATTACTAGAACAGTGTTCCTTGTTTACCCCAATTTGGATATTCATCAAACGAAACATAAACATCATTAATTTCAATATTTGTTGTTTCTTTGATCATTTTTACTAACTCTTCAGTAAATTTCTTTTTAGCATCAAAATCAATTGTATTATATAATTTAACCGCAATCATCATGCAAGGAATGTCATCACCGCGGAAATACATAATTTGATTATCTTCTAAATGTAACATTAAATTTTCTTCTTTTTTACCAGGTAAGATTGTAATCAGCTCCCCAGTTCTTTTAGCAATTTCATTTTCTTGCCTAAGTGTTAATTTATGATTTGTTGTAAATGAAATAAATGGCATATATTTTTCCTCCTTATTTTTATTAAGGATATTTTAACACTTTTTATAGCTAATGTTAACAAATTATTAGCTATCTTAATTTGAAGTTAATAAAATTTATTAAAGCGTTTACATAAAGGATTTGATTTCTTTTTTTGATTATGTTAAAATAGAAGAGCAAAAGTAGCAATATAATTTTCAAAGTATCACAAGTATTAGAAGATTGTATTACCTTTATGTACCGCCGCAATCCGATATTTGTGATTTAGAGTTACATAGAGTATTTCCTTTTTGCACATCTTTCAAGGAGGTACCATTAATGAGTACAGGTAAAGTAAAATGGTTTAATCAAGAAAAAGGGTTTGGATTTATTACAAATGATGAAGATGGAAAAGATATCTTCGTTCATTTCTCAGCAATCAACGCTGAAGGATTCAAAACTTTAGAAGAAGGTCAAGTTGTTGAATTCGATATCAACGAATCTGATCGTGGACCACAAGCTCAAAACGTAACTGTTAAAGCTTAATAACTAGAAGAAACCCGGTTAATCGGGTTTCTTTTTTATTCAATTATTCCATAATGAAGCAGAGCTTTATAAATTCCTCCATCATAAATATCACTTGTAATATATTCACTAGCTTCTTTTGCCACATCAACACCATTTCCCATTGCAATTGGATGCCCAACTACTTTGAACATACACACATCATTAAAACCATCACCAAAAGCATAGCTATTATCACGTTCTATTTTTAAAATCGTCAATAGTTTTTTAATTCCAATTCCTTTATCATAACCAATAATTGTTGCATCAGCAGAATTATGACCAAAGTGCTCATTTAAAACTACTGTATCTTGTAAATAGGAAACAATCTTTTGGTAATGTTCTTGATCATTAAAATGAACATCAAACATGTGGGCATCGATCTCCTCTGTTTTAAAATCTTCAATAAAATATGGATGTTCGTAATCTGTTTGCATATCAGCTAACTTATTAAAATCAATTCCACGAGCAAAACTATCCACAAAATAACTAACCTGTTTCCTAGTCAATGGTTCATCCAATAATACCTCTTCTTTATACACGATATATCGACCATTTGCACAAATAAAACCATCAACATATTTTTAAAAATGATATTTTGCGTAAATATATGGTCTACCGGTACAAATAAAAACGTAATGCCCTAGATTTTGTAACTTTCTTAAAGCTTCTTTTGTATCTTCAGGAATAATATTTTTTACTGCTAAAGTCCCATCAATATCAAAAAAGAATATTTTTTTACTCATAATAGTTCCTCCATTACATTATTATACAATCATAACCACGCCTAAAAGACGTGGTATGCACCCGCCCTGTAAGGGCATGCTG
>OAZY01000892.1_pt1 | contig 14418 bp, 18 predicted proteins | sample 1494931 | NCBI WGS metagenome assembly OAZY01 (sample SAMEA2579921, study PRJEB22360) | human gut metagenome | biome: human gut; feature: human-associated habitat; material: faeces | place: Denmark | collected 2008/2010 | reverse complement strand
AATTATGTTCTAATTTTGTTATCATTTTTTTACCTCCATTTTAGTTAAATTAGCACATTGTACTGGAAAGAAACGGTTTTCTTCAAATTTCCCAATCCACCCAAAAGTACAAACTCTTATCTTTTTATTTTTACTTATTTCTTTTATAAGATATACAGATTTATAAATACTATCATAAACCCACATACCAACTTTCAAATCTTCAAATTTGTATGGTTTAGGATTATAGACATCGCTCAATTCACAATCTATTGCTTGACCACAATTTGGGCAATAATCATAATCATCATAATCTACCTCATAATAATGGTGGCAATTAGGGAAATCCAAGTGTCATAAATTAGTTCACCATTTTCATCATATCCATCCGCCTCATAAAACGGTTTCTTAGGTACAGCTTTATCAACCAATTCTTGTAATAAAATACGATCCATTACAATTAGATCACAGTTACAATTACCATTTTCATCGAAATAATCATTTTCACAAAGTCTATCTAACGCTTCTTGATATTTACTTTCCATTTTCCAATCACCTAACCTTTAACATTTGTACCAGTCACTGGTACGTTTATTATTTAAGCCAATAGCATTTTATTTCATTGAACACCTGCGTTTTAAAGTGCCCTAATGCTCTTTCTCTAAAATAAACAACGAACAAGTAACCTACTAATTCCTGTACAACAGCATCTATAGAATTCCAGGAACATCCTATTTTTGTAGTTCCTATTCTTAATATTTCTGTTTGCCCTTTATCGCTAACAATATAATCATAATCTTCTATTCCAAATGCCTCACATATCGGCTTAATTTTTTTTAACACTTCCGTACGTTTTTCTTGAAGGTACTTCGAGTAATCACTCATTTTTCATTCACCTCGCCCTTTTCTTAGTGCATTTTTCGTATAAATTAAATTTAATCTTCTAAATAGTTATTATCTAACGATATATACCAATATATAACTCCAGCAATCATTAATGACCACACAACAATAAATAGTAACTTACTAGTTTTTGTTGTGGATTTTATGTTTTCTACAGCTTGTTCTGGTGTCTTTTCATAAAATAAAGTGTAATCTTTAAATATTTCTTTATCTCTTGTGTTTGTAAATACGGTTGCTTTAAAATTCAATGGTATATATTCATAGTAATATCTCACATCGCTAGTTTCATATACATATTTAGCGTTAATTTTTTTATACTTTTGCTTATATATTTTCTCAGATAACTTTAAATTTATATTTGGTACTTGAGTTAGTAGTTTTTCACCATCAAAACTATATCCAAGGAAATCAATGTTTTTTGCATATTTTCTATCACTGCAAACATAATCCCATGTCCAATATGTTTCAGTTCTACATATTATATTTTTACCGCTACCACTGCAAACCGTTCTAGTATGCATTGTATATCTCTCTTTAACTCTTTTAATAAATGCATATTCACCATTAATTTCATCAAATTTAACAGCATCTTTGTCACCGGTTTTAAACGTAGAAGAAATTAAAATATTTCCAAATTTTGTATTAACAAGATAATCAAGTTTTTCTTTATTGTCCTCTATGATTTGTGCAGTTTCATATTTTTTAATCTCACTTTTATCATCAATATACTCATATATTAAATAACCAATTCCACTTAGTACGAAAAATATAGCAATACTTACTAATATTTCTCTTAATGTAATTTCCATATATAAATTACTATAGACTATTCTTTTCATACAAAACACCTATTCAAATAAATTGTCCGGTGAATCAATAGCATTATTTTCATACTTAGTAAATTCAAAGTCTTTACTTTCATATCCCATAATGTCAAGAATTACATTAGTAGGAAATGATTTGATTTTTTTATTGTAATCTTTGACATCAGCATTATAAACTCTTCTATAGCTTGCTATATCATTTTCAGTTGTAGCAAGTTCAAATTGAAGGTTTTTATATAGATCACTAGACTTTAAATCTGGATATTTTTCAACAACTAAACTCAATGTTTTTGCTGCTCCTTCTACATCCCCATTATCGGATTGACTTCTAGCCTTTGTGATTTCTTCTAAAGTTTCTTTTTCAAATTTTTTATAATCTTGAACAGAATCAACATAATTTGGAATTAGATCCATTCGTCTTTTTTGACTTACTTCAATATTTCCAGACGATTCATTAATTTCTTCTTCCAGTCTTACAACTGAATTATAATTTGATACAAATATCATTGAAATTAATAATACAAACGCTAACACAATTCCTAATATAATTAAATTTAATTTATTCTTTTGTAATTTTTCCATCTTTGTTTCACTCCTTAGTTTTCCAATAACTTCTTGTTTTCATATATATTTCCAACAACTTCAATACTATTGCTATAATATTGTCCGTTTTTTCTCTTTGCTAAATAACCACTTAACAAACGATTATAGTCGCTTTTATTTACTTTATTTAAGATCCATCCACCTAAATGCCAAGAAACAATATATTTTTCATCAAACAGATAAACTATATCCCCCTCATATACCTCTTTATTATTTTTATCTTTTAATCCGGTATACTGTAATAATTTAATATTGCAATAATCAGCAAAGATAGTGTAAAACCTATCACCTTGATCTTTTAAACATATATAACTTATTTCTCCGTCATGCCAACAAATGTCACTAACCTCAAAAATTCTCCTATCTATTAATTCAATTTCTTGTATATCATAATGTTTTTGCCCAGCTTTCACTTCAATGAAAACTTTAAACTTTATTTTTCTACTCATCTTGAACCACCTTATAATTAGCTTAAATTTCAATAAATTTTATTATCATTCCAATCCTCCTAACATCAATCATCAATATTGAAGAAACATTTTTTGATAATTCCGGACAATTGTCCGGAATTACAAGAATGTAATCAGCTCATCAACTACAGCCTGATAATCATTAGCTACATTACTTCTACTGTTAGAAAGTAAAATTTCTTTCTTCAATGATGACTCAGTTACTGGTTTTGCTTGATAGCGTATGATATTTCTAAAACACCTATCTTTAAATAGATACTGTAAAACTTCGACACACTTCTTATCAACAGAATTACGATTTACCATTGTTAGTAATATTTTAAAATCATACTCAATATATCCCATTTCTAACCACTCAAATAATGTATTGATGGTTTTATCTAAACCCTCAAGACCGCCCTGTTCTATTTTGGTAGGAATAAGTATTAAATCTCCATCTTCGTAACAGGCATTAATACTATTAAATGTCAACGCATTAGTAAAAGGGCTATTATCAATGATTACAACATCAAATTTATCTTTAATAATATCAAGAGCCATTTTTAGCCTTGCCTCTGAACGTCTCATCGCTATTTTTAGTTTAATATCAGTATCAGTTAATCTATGAGAACTTGGAATGATAAACATATTATGATAAGTCTCATCATTTAAATGTGCTTCAATATTAACAATAGCGTTTTCTACAATTTCTGGATTATCTAAAACATCCGATATATCATCTTGAAACGGACATTTTCTTAAATAAGTACTTAATACATTTCTAGCATCTAAAAGATCTCGTTGTGAATTATCAAATTCATTCATTAATCCATCTAGAATATTTAAAGTCAATGCTTTATTTTGTTTTAACAGAACACTAGTAGTGTTTGCCTGCGGATCTAAGTCAACAACTAATACTTTTAATCCTTTTTGTGCCAGACCATAGCACAGATTAATTACTGTGGTAGTTTTACCAACTCCTCCTTTTTCATTAATAACACTTATTCTTTTCATATTGATCCTCCTAATATTTATATTACAGGTTTCCCCTGTCTCACCTTCTATAAGAACGCAGTTTTTGTGCAATACAAGGTGGAGACTTGTACTACCTTGTATTGCACAAAAACACTGCGTTAGTTCTCTCATAAAAGTTTGCTGGGCTGGAAGCTCAGCAAACCGAAAAAATGGCTGACCTATTAATGATACAGCCATTTTTTCAAAAATTTTAAGTTTCTCAAAAAGGTATAACTTTTTTCATGTATACCTTTTTGTCATTATTAAAAAACCTTATATAGTAAAAAATTACTCATTTAAATTCAGTTCATATAAAATAAAGTACATAGTTTCCATTAATTCCTTTAACGATATTGAATATATATCAATATTAAAACTATTGATCCATTCTTTATAACATGCAAAAGCATCATAAGGGTTAATTATTTTTTTGATACCTTTTTGATATTCAACTATTAAATCAACATTTGTCTCATTTAACTCTGACTCATCAAGATAATTTTCAATATCTATTGATATCTGTTCTACGTTAAATTCCTGTTCGTAATAAGTTCTATCCATTTTTGTATTTGTTCTAAATACTATGTTTAATAAGCAATAGACACTGGCGCATAAATAATAACTATCCATAGACATTGTTATAAACGATGTTAAATCAGTTTCAAACCTCTCCTTGTTCTTCTTTTTTAAACTTCCATTATTATACTGCTGCAGCCTCAGTTTTCGATTTAATGCTTTAATTTCATCTTCTAATGTAGCAATTTTGACTTTATATTCTTCTGTTTTGATGTTGTTTTTTTTATTTCTCTTTCTTAACCCTTGCCAGAATCCTAAAATCAATGAAATAATTATTAGTATAAACTCTTCCATAGTCAATTTTCTCCTTTTAAAAAATAAAAAAAAGAGTATTTTCTTGCCTCTTTCAATCAAATTGATACTCTTCTTTTGATAATACCTTATTTTAACAATTCCATAATCCCTAAAATTCTTAGTTTCAAAATCAAATTGAAATTCCGGACAGTTGTCCGGAATTATCGTTCTAAATCATGATTTACATTATCAGCAGACTCATATTCCCTGGAAGCTCTGTCCTGAGCTGATTTCATACGTTCTGCAATATTCGCTGTTTTACTTTGCTCAATTTTTTCAGCTGATTTTTCATCGTTCTTTAACTTCATATCCCCTTCAATAATACTGCTATAGTTGTCAATCAGTCCTAAATCATCAAATATTTCAAGCAGATTTTCTGCCAGCATATCTTTATCCAATAATGAATCATCCTGAGTCTTTATCAAATAATCAAACTGCTCTAATCCCTTATATTGAAACGAATCCCGCAGCTGTTCAATTAAAAGTTCTGGAATCTGTTCTTTATAATTTTTCATAATGAATACTATATCATAAAGATCTCTTATTTTATCTCTACTGTTATAAGCATTAATTTTCATACCCATTATTTTATCAATAGGATATACATCAATTCCATTAATGTTCATATAGCGTTCTTTCGTCAGATTTTTATTTCTATATGAAATCTCAACTTTTATTTTTTCATTTTCTAAAAATTCTATCATAAATCTTTTAACAGTATCAGTATCTTTTTTTATATTAAAGTTATATTTTTTTATAGTACAGTATTCCTTGATTAATTTACCTATGTTTTTGTTAGTACTGTCTAAATCAATATCCTCACTAAATCTATCCAGTTTATAACAGAACATCAAGGATGTACCTCCTTTTAATATAGTTGTATGCTTGTCATATTTGTTAATGAACAATAATAAATCTTTCATAACATTTTTTTGTATATCTAAATGTCTATCCATTTTGTCCCTCCAAAAACTTTATCCATTCTAGTTTGTATTCTCTTTTCATAAATTCATTTATATGATACCAGTTACCAGCATCTCTTAGTTTTAGAACCTGATTAAATATCTGATCAGTATACTGCTCATTACAAATATATTCTTCCTTCATTCCCTGAGCATAACCATAATTGCCTGATACAAGCATATCCAGTAGCGCTCTAATATGATTAGCTACATTATATCTTTTAGATGAATCAAGATATCTTATACTGCGATTGCTTTCAATTCCGTAATCACCAAAAACTGTATTCACGGATTCCCTTATATCGGGATTGTTCCAGTTAATTGATTTTGAGTGCCAGTCACCACATGTATCCAATTGGCAAGACAAGTTCAATGCATGTATACCTGTTAAATATTCCATAATAACATGACCCTGTATATTATAACTGACTCATTTAACTGCCCATATACAATATACTATTCCCAGTATATTGTAATTGACTTATTTTATTGTCAATTATGTATACCTTTTCCTTTCATAAAATTTCATTTAGAATAGAATTGTGAATGTGTAAGAATGAATTTATATATATCCTCAAGATAAATTATAACACAATTCCGGAAAAATAACTTCGGACATATGTCCTGAATAATTTCTTAGTTTTAGTATTTTATCCATATTTAATAAAATTATTCTTTACTTCGTACGATTTAAAATTTATCTACCTGAACTTATCTTTATCTTTTTCAGCGTTTTTGATTTTATTTGTTATATCAGAATACTGATGCTTTAATTTGAAAGCTTCCTTTTTTAAATGAGAAAGATCATCGTCTATCAGCTTTGAAACCTCAGCGTCTGTCATTTCAAGAATTCCCTCCATTCTTTGAATTTGAATTTCTTCAAAGGATAATTCAATTTCTCTTATACGAGAATTGCATTTTACCAACTCTCTATGAATATCTCTTTTCAATTTTTTCATTTCGTCTAATGAACCCACATTCTCAAATGACTCTTTCCGTTTAGCAATCATATCTAATTTTTCTTGAATATCTTTAGTTTTATAAAAGTAATATTTTTCTTTTTTATTCATTCTGTAAAGTGGACTTTGATTAAAAGCAGTTTTAATTTCTGCATTATCATAAAAAGTATTGCGAATGTCTTTTTGCTTATTGGAATCGAGCTTATCATTTTTAATTACATCTTCAATTTCAAGGTCAGTAACATAACAGCCGTTATTTTTTATTCGACTAAGAATGCCTTCTAATGAATAATCTAATGATTTATTTTCCGGATTTATAATTTTCTTACATCTTCTAAACCTGCTCCGATAGGGAGGCTTTATGCGCAGCCCCTGTCTGCCCTTAGATTCCTTATCCATATTTTCCCATACCGATGCAATATTAATTCCACCTCTATCATATTCCACAACCTTATCACCATTTGAATTGTAAATATTATATGTCTTGGTGAAATCAACCTGGCATTCCAGCATGTCTCCTCTATCATTCCATTTTGTGTTTTCTCGATTAATCAACATCCATTCTTTTGAATAAGGAATACGTACAAAATAATATTCACCATTACTAAGTTCAGTATTTATCATTTTAACATTTACATTAAATCTGTAATTCTTATATCTGTCAATTAGATCATTACTATCTCCCTTAACAGTTGAGCCGTCTTCAACTTCGAATCCTATTTTATTTAAATACAATTTAAAATCATCATAGTCTTTAACACGCGGTACCACATAATCAATTGCTTTTCTAATAACCTCCATATCTGTATCACCCATTGATCTGTTTTGAAACTTCCACCAGCTGCTGGACTGTACTTTCTCAGACGGCGGTAAAATTTCTAAACCATACTTTTCGCATATTTGATCATTAATTTTTCTAAATTCTTTTAGTTCTTTTTTATAATATATACTCCATCCTTTTTTTGTTTCACGATTAACTGGATTAACAATAATATGGGCATGTGTGTGATTGGTATTTTTATGAACTGCAATTACATAATCATGTTTTCCTTTAGTACATCCTTCAATCCATTCGTTTGCTAATTCATATATCTGCTCAGGTTTTAAATCCGGATCATCAAAAGACTGGATAAAATGGTATCCAACAGTATCGCCACGATAACCTTCCTCTTTCCATTTATTCTTCCAATACATTCCTACGTACTCGGGTACTACTCCATAATTTGTACCAATCAGCCAGGGTTCAGTTTTCTCATCATTAATGATGTAGTCAATTGCTTTACTTACATCTCCTCTTAAACTGTGTACTTTAGTTATAACACTCATTTGCATCTGCTCCTTTCAAAAAATACGGACAACTGTCCTTACTTAATCATCAATAGTTATTTTTTTTAACTGTTTAATACTGTTATCTTTAAAATACTGTTCACAGGTCAATTGCAATGCCTTTAAAGAATTATAATAATTGTTTAAGGTTTCCATCATCTGATCCGCATCAATCTCTTCTCCTTTGATAACCGCTGTGTTAATTCCTCTGGTAATCTGATTAATGTTTGTACCTATTTTTGACAGCTGATACAAAATGTCATCTATAGAATTGAAATCTATCTTATAACATACACCGTACTTAACTAGTCTTCTGATCAGTTCAGAATTGGATAAATCCATAGCTGATGCCTTTCTCTTCAGTTTCTCAAGATCATATGCAGATAATCTTATTTCTAATCTTTGATCTTTTGTATTTTTCTTTGAGTTATGAGTTTCCATTGTGTCCTCCTAAAATTAAGTAAAGGGTATGGGATATAATCCCATCAGGCATTTCAATTTTAAAATTGAAATACAGGTGATTTTTTCGGTCAGAAAAAATGTACGTACATAAAGTGCGATTTTCGAACTTTATTTTGTACGTACAAACCTCTAGCCTGCTACTCTATAAAAGCGATAGAATACCGCATTTATAGAGAAGAAAAATTTTCTACAAAAAAATCAGTTTTTTTTAAAAAACTGATTCCAATTAGAAAGATTTTTTTGTTGGCGTTGACAGTGACTAACGCTAAAAGTCTATAAATGTTTTAAAATTTATACAACACTTAATCATAAGACGATTCATCATTTGGAATATCCTTTTGGGGATTAATAGTATCTTTAACTTTCTTATCAAGTACAATATACTTACCTTCAAGAATCTTTAATTTTTTTATACTGCTATTAATTTGTTTATTTTCTTTAGTTAAAAATGCTATCTCTTTCTTACATTTCTCTATAATTTTTAGATTTTTTTCTTTATTCTTTTCAAGCCCATCAATAGTTTTAATCAACTCGTTATTCATTTATATTCCTCCTTTCAATGATTCCTATTTTAATTATAAATCAGTTAAAACAAAAAAAACACGACAAAAAAAATACGGTTTTTTTAAATTTTAAAAAATTAACGGGATAATTTTGTTCTATTACCCCGTTAGATATATTCACCAACATATGAAATTTTATTATTGCTTATATGATATACTGTCTTGTCAACTGTATCTATATAAATATTTTTATCATAGTAATTATATTCACTAATACCATCTTTTAAATATATTGTTACACCATACGGTATAGTTTCTAAATAATCTATCATCAATTCATATTCTTCTTCATCAACAATAGTTCCATTTATTTCATAATCACTTGTTAAAATATTTTCAATCTTCTCCGTATATATAGGTTTATTTTTTATACTAAAAGTATCTAAATAACTCTCATTACTGTATAGATAACCGTTATCTTTTATCCAGTTCCCTAGAATTTCAAACTTTCCACTTTTATCCAAAAAGACAAGTCTGCTTCCGTAAATCAACCTTTCTATTATACTCATTAATCTTGAATTGTGATAAAATTTATTATCTAATAAAAACATTTCATATAAATCATTCTTGATAAATAATTGAGTATCGTTCAATTGTTTATCAGTTTCATTATAATTATGAATAATGCCATTATGTGCAACAGCTAAATTTGTTTCACAATTTACTAATCTTAATTTGTTGGTATCTAATGATACAGGATAAGGATGACAGTTGCCTTTATCAATATTTCCACTAGTTGAAATTCTAAAATGAAATACCATTGTAGTGTCCAAGATATTAATTTCATTTTTTATAGAAGACATTCTTTTTAAAAAATCGTATAACGTCATGAAGCCTTTAACTATAATGACTTTATTATTAATATGATACATAAAGCCTGCTCCATGATAATTATGTTTCCAGCAGTTTTCAAAAATCTCATTTGACGGTAATTCTCTACCTTTCGGTTTTACAATTATAATACACATAAATTTCCTCCTTGAGCAGTTTTATTTTAATTATCCCTGCCTCATTTTCTATGAGAAGTCAATAACAGTGCAATGCAAGGTGGAGACTTGTACTACCTTGCATTGCACTGTTATTGAGTTAGTTAATTCCTAAAAGCATACTTAATATGAAATTAAGTATGCTTTAAAAAAATATAAATATTTTAAAAACTCAACCAGTTCGGTTGCATAAATAAAATAAAAACTGACTGGTTGAGTATGTGATATAAACAAAAATTACCTTACAAAATTATTTAAAAAGAATATTACTTTAACCTCATTTGAAATTTATACAATTATCATTTCTTAATTCTGATAAAAAAAATGAACGATTATTGCATCGTCCATGTTACCACCAGGAAGTATATTCAACTGCCTCTTCATCAAAATCTGTTTCTTTTAAAACACTAGATATTATGCAAATCGTATCTTCAATGTCTAATAAATAATTTTTATCATATTCATAACTTCCAAAAAAGAATCCTTCACAAGCTGGTAATAGTTTTTTTGGTATATCTGCGTTTTTAATCATTCCCTTATCATTAAGAATGCACGTTTCTTTTATATCCTTGCATATTTTTAAAAGTCTCTCTAATTCTTCTTTACTTATCTCATAGATTCTCTGGTCATCGATACCATCTTGAATATTATCCACAAACCACTTATGAATTTGATTTGCCTTACGCCAATACCCTATATGTTGAGCATAATAAGGAGATAAGTACCTCTCTAAAGTATTTATATCGTTAATATTCATTTCAATTTTACCAGCTATTTTATTAATATCATTAAATACTGTTTTATTATTCTTAACAATTTCTTCTTCCTTTATCCCCCTTTTTTTACACGTAACATACCACATTAAGCAGTCAATCTCTTTTCTTGATAAAATACTGTGTTTCTTTTGTTTAAGTAAATACATATCTAATCCCATAATTTTCCTCCTTGAGCAGTTTTTATTTTATTTATCCCTGCCTCACCTTCTACAGGAGCACATTATTTATATAATGCAAGGTGGAGACTTGTACTACCTTTCATTACATAAATAATGTGCCAGTTAATTCCTAAAAAATTTGCTTAGCTAGAAGCAAATTAAAATTATTTTTAATATCGATAGCAAACATACCACAAACAGTTTAAGTATATGGATGCCTGTGTATTTGTTCTAAACTAAAATAATCATATTCTGAAAATAGCCGGTCGTTTGTCCGGCTATTTTCCAATAAACGCTTCATTTACTGCTCTGAATTCAGTGTCTAATGTTAATGCTACTTTCTTTTTAACATCATCAATAACAATTCGTTTATTTTGTATACGATTATTTTCAATATAGTCTTTAATTATTTCTAGATTTTTTTCACTCTCTTTCCACTCTATAATTTTTTTAAATGATATTAAACCGGTATAATTTCTAGCAATATCAACTAAATGATATATAAGAAGAATTCTTGTGTGAAAAGATTCCCAAAGAAGAGTTCCTCTACATAATCTGATTTCAACTGTATTGTTATTAGTTGTATTCACAACTTTATATCTTTCATGATGTGAACCACCACTTTTTTTCTTTTTCTTAACCTGTCTTTTTATATTTATAATGTTGTTATCATCAGTTTCAAATCTACACCAGCTCATTTGGCTTTGTCTTCTTCCGCTAATTTTAATAAATTCTTCCCTATAAGTCTCTAAAATTAAACATATGTTTTCTATTGTTTTATCAACTCTTATCTTCTCTATTTTCTTTGTTTTTGTTTCACCAATTTCATTAATATACCTTTGATAAATTTCATTAGTAAACCCAAAAGCACTCCTAGAAAAATGAATATGTAAACCACACTTTCCACCTTTTGTAGATACGTAACCAAACTCTTCACAGATTGAAAACAGTTTTTTAAATTTATTAATATTTGCGTGATAATATTTTAAAGACATAGGCTGAGAAATAATTTCTATCCCATAGCCAATTGAACCGTCACGTTCATAGACAAACAAATTGCCAAACTCTCTTTTTAATCGTTCAGCTAACTGTTCTGGTGTATGATTTTGAGATTCATAGGTGTAGTATGAAATATCTGCATCCTGAGTAACTTCTAATTCAAAACCAAAACAGATGACATTATTTTTAATACTTTCCTCTTCGTCTATAACCATTTTAATCCAATTTGTGTAACTATGATAATTTAACAATGCTGCCATTTTATAATCCTCTTTTCTTTTTATATTTTGAAGCTTTTTTCTGCCTCAATTTCTATAAGAACGAGGTGTTTGTGCATGGCAAGGTGGAGACTCGTACTACCTTGCCATGCATAGCAAATACTGAGTTAGTTTTCCATAAAAAGTTGCAGTGCTGAAGCACTGTAAACTTTAATAAGAAAATATCTTCAAAAATAAAACCAAATTTATTACTTTGTAATGAATCCGGTTTATTTTTAATCCACGCATAAAATACCTTACTATAAGAAAGTCAGACAAAGTTCTGACTATTAATTATTTAAAAAATATACTATTCTTTATCCTTATTTTTTAAATATTACAATAGTAAAATTCTAAACTTGCGGTTTGATCAGCTAAAGCAGCATATATTTTTCAATATCATATCCCGAAGTACGTAGATTTTTAAGCGACTTATTGATGATCTCTAATTTTTTTACACTTGTAATTAAAGGTAACTATAATAGAAGTAATAATATCAACCTTATCAAAGGTTGATATTATCCAAATCAATTATGAATGTTCTTAATAGCGAACTATCAATTCCTACTTCTTCCATGATACGAATTGTTTTTTCTAATGCTTTTTTATTCCGTTTAAGTGCTTTTTCGACATCTTTTACAGTTAATTCTCTTACGTCTCTTTGAGCAGTTGAACTGTTTATATTTCCACCTTTAATTCTGTCAATTTGTCTACCACTAACACCAATTTTAGAACCTATCCACTCCCGCTTTTCACCAGTAGGTCTTCTACCATTATTTACTAATTTTTGATATATTTCTTCATACATTTCAATTTCTTTTTTTATAGTTTCCATATCTTTATGCCTTTGTAAATTATCATGTAGAAGCATTTCGATTTCGTCAATATTATCACCTGGTTTATCAACTATGGTTACGTTGAACGAACCATCATGCTCACCCAATTCTACTAAATTAATAATTGCACGATAGCGCGACTCTCCACCTATCAAGGTGTATTTTCTACCATCATTTAAAGTATCATCTTCGTATACAGTAGCATTTTCAAGTTGTCCATACTTTTTAATTGACAACGAAAGCGAAGATATCATTTCTGGTTCAAATGTATAACAGTTTCTTTCATTTGGTCGCACATCTTCAACATTAATAGTTACATTTCGTTTTCTACCACTACTCATACTGGATAACAAACTCATTTTTATAGTCCTCTTTTCTTTTATATTTTGAGGCTTCTTACCTGCCTCACCTTCTATAAGAACTCGGTATTTGTGTGATGCAAGGTGGAGACTTGTACTACCTTGCATCACACAAATACCGAGTTAGTTGATTCCTAAAAGTTTGCTTAGCTGGAAGCAAAGCAAACCCTACTAAAATAACAATCTTGACAGCTAATTAAACTTGAAACTATGTTTGTCAAGGTTGGGTATCTTTCGTTTATTCAAATTTTTATTTAAAATTACTGTTCAATTGTTTTATTATTTTTTCAATGTACCTGGTTTAATCATTTTCTAGAAAAATCATTTTGCTTACCGACACAAAGTAAATATTTACCCGACATAATAATTAATATTGTCAGATTCATAGCTGGTCCCCTATTGTTATCTATGCTGCCATTGAGATAACAAATAGGGTGTCAAATACATTATGACAACCATTACAAAAAAAGTTGACTTTTAAAAAATTATAAATTTTAATTTGCTTTGAATATGTAACAGTCACATCAGTATTTATTGTAAAAGATTTGTATATTAGATACATACTTAAAACACAAAATATCATTATTCCTACAACAAAAACGACCAGATATAGCTTATATATTTCAAATATCATTCCATGCATAATAGATCTATCCCTCCTCAATATTCACATAATTCAGCAAATTCATCAATGACCAATATGGAACATTATTACAGTATTTACATTTTTTAATTCATGCCAGGGACGTCTTGCAATTCCTTTACCGGCACGACCAATTATTATTTTTGTATCATTTGTTTTTACTCTTCGATTTATTACAATTTCAAATAATTTATCAATATAATAATGATATTTTTTCATTTTCAAACCTCCTCTGCAATAATTACAACTAAACAAATTATTGCTTCCAATCAAGACCAAAAAATGTTTAGGATCATAGTGTTCTATACAACTCATCATTCTTTTCGAAAGATGGAACTAGTTCCATCTTTAATTATTAATCTTTTTTTGAATATCCACACAATTCGGCAAATTCATGATCATTTAAATCTAATGCTTCAGCAATAGCTAGCAGATAATCAATACCAGGATTTTTAGTTTTACCATTAATTATTTTACCTAAATGTGAATC
>OAZY01000885.1_pt1 | contig 14631 bp, 9 predicted proteins | sample 1494931 | NCBI WGS metagenome assembly OAZY01 (sample SAMEA2579921, study PRJEB22360) | human gut metagenome | biome: human gut; feature: human-associated habitat; material: faeces | place: Denmark | collected 2008/2010 | reverse complement strand
AAATATATTTGTTTTCGAGGCGATAGCGAGAGCAGGGCGAGAGCGTGTCCGAGAAAATAAATATATTTTCTTTAAATTGTTCTGTCAGTTCCCGCTTCTCGCTATCGTTATAGCTTTTCGTTACAATAGCCGAAACTGCGAGGGAGCGTGGTCGAAAAAAAGTTTTTTTTGTTACTTAAATGTGCTGACTGCTTCTTTTCCGTTACCTGCTTGGCGCTCTGATTGCCACTACTGATGTTTAGTTTTTCCTCTGCTTTTTTTATTATAATCTATTTTTTGAAATTTTCAAGAGAAGTGTTATTTGATTTCCCATTTTCTCTGCATTTGTGAAAGCTTTCCGGTTCTTGTAAGAAAATTGATTACATAATTTGTTTTTGCCTTAAGTCTGTCAGATTCTTCTCCTCTGCGGAATGCCACAGCATAAGGTTCTTTTGAGTATCTTTTCGGCAGAATTTTTACAGAATCATCATCCATTGTAAGACCATACAAAACTGTATCATCAGCAATCATTGCATCAGCTTTGCCGGCTTTTAAAGCATTAAATCCATCAATATATGTCTTATACCCTATTATAGTTGCATCAGGAACATTCATACGCACACTCATTTCACCGGTTGAACCATAGATTATTATAACCTGCCTTCCATTTAATTGTCTTAATGAAGTTATATCACTTTTGGCGGGCACAACAATTGCCTGACCTGCCACGTAGTATGGAACAGAAAAATCCGCAACTAGCTGTCTTTGATCAGTCACAGACATTGTAGCAATTAACATATCTACCTTTTTTGTGTTAAGCATTGAAATTCTGTTAGAAGCAGTTACAGGCACAAATTCAACCGCTTCCTCAGTTGAAAAAATCTCTTTTGCAATCTTTTTGCCCAAATCAACATCATATCCCTGCAGTTTGCCTGTTATATCTTTATACCCGAAAGGCTTAGCATCACTCCTAACTCCGACAATCAGTTTTCCCCGGTCGGTAATTACATCTAAATCATCCTGAGAATTGTCTTTTGTACAGGCACAGGTAAATAATGTCACAAGTAAAAGTGTACAAATTAATTTCTTAAACATGCAGCTCCTTATTCCTCGCTTAATAAAGACATGATACTTAAATGCCCCGGCAAAGTCAATTCCCGCAAAAAAGAAAGACTGCTTCAAAAACCAAATAGCCTGACAGGATAACCGCTTACGGTAATGTTTATCAAATTAATTGAAGTACATAATCAAATATAAGTTTGTTTTTTAAACTTTTTTCAGGTTTTTCACAGCAAAAACCTATAAACACAAGGAGGTAAAAATGACAATTAAAAAACTTACTGTGGCAGCTGCAATTGCCGTTGGAATAGCAACGTGTTCCTTGAATTCAGCAATGGCAGCTTTGCCCTGTGGACAAACCGGCAACCCGCCTGTAACAGGACCGGCTTGTCCATGTGATCCGGCACCAAAATGCGACAAATGCAACAAAGCATTTGACGAATGTGACTGCAAAAAGGCAGATCCTTGCAAGGATCCTTGCAAAGACGAAGATCCATGCCCGCCTAAAAAAAGCGACTGTGGATGCCCGGATGAAATTTCCTGCGACAAACCGGCAGAACCGGCTTGTGCAGTATGCCCTGGTACAGGCAAACCTGACAGAAAAGATATGAAACAGGTTTACGGTTACCCAAATGCAGTTTACGGTACTAACAACTATGTAGGTGAACCTGCAAATTCTATCTTCCAGACAGAAACTGCTCTTAACGGTACACCACAAATTATGTCTTCTAACGTAAACGGTGTAGCAGTATCTTCAGAAGGTATGGTTACCGGCGCAGCAAGCCAGCTTCCATGTCTGAACGAAGCTCCTACAAGACACAACGGTATCCCTATCGACAGAAATGAAAGAATTATGGATGGTAACAACTGTCCTGTTGATATACAAACTGAAAATTCTATAGATGCTATTAAAAAATCTTTCGTTCCTTACGAAATTAAAGAAGGCGGCTGTCCCTTAGGCGGCGCAGCACCTGCATCTAATACCTGTATGTTCCCTGATGTTCCAAACGGCTACTGGGCTGCCTGCGACATTGATAAATTAGCTATTAATGATGTTGTTGTAGGTTATCCTGATGGTCAGTTCAAACCAAACAGAGATATTACACGTGCAGAATTTGCAACTATGTTAGTTAAAGGTTTCAATCTTGACGATTGCGGCATGCCGACACAAAACATCTTCAAAGATGTACCTTCATGCAACTGGGCTAATGCAGCTATTGCAAAAGCAGTTGACGAAGATTTGTTAGCAGGCTATCCGAACGGAAAATTTGAACCTGAACACAAAGTAACACGTGCCGAAGCATTAACATCAATTGCAAAAGGTATGACTTGCGACATTGATGCTTGCAAAGCTGATGAAATCTTAAGCAAATATGCTGACGGTAACACAGTTCCAAGCTGGGCAAGAATTCCAATTGCAAAATCACTTGAAAACGGTGCATTAAAAGATTCACCAAATCCAAACATGATTATGCCTAACAGAGAAGCATCCCGTGCTGATGTAGCATCAATGCTGCAAACAGTTCGTGTAGCACTCGGTTACGATACAAACCCGAAAACAGCAAACAATATTTGCCCTGCATGTCCTGTAAGCAAAAATGCGTTTGTTGAAAACGAAGAAATCGTTAAAATCCCTACATTGAAAGTTGCTATGATTGACCAATTGACAGCAAAATCATCTCACGTAGGTCAATACTTCAGAGCTAACACTCTTGAAGATATTACAATCAACGGCGTAACATACCCTTGCGGTTCAACCGTAACAGGTCAGGTTGTTGAAGTAATAAGACCTTCAGGATGTAACAAAGGTGCTTTAAAATTAGCATTCACAGACATCAAAAACGGCGACTGCAAAACTAAATTACCTAAACAAATCTTACAGGCACAAGTTAACAAATCAAAACAGGTTAACCCTGTAGCCAGATTGGTTGAAATGCCGTTCACTCTTGCAGGTTCATTGGTCGGCGTAGTCGGCAGAACAGCAGGCGGTATCATTTCTAACGTAGGTAACGCTGCAGAAAACGTTTCTAACGATGCAGGTTATATGTTAGGACACGTATTCCAGGGTAAATTCGGTGCTGCTGCGCGTAACCTTGGTGATGGTCTGTGGGAAACTGTTAAGGCTCCGGTTGACGTTACAAGAACAGCATTATCAGGTACTATGGGCTTATTCCAGACTACCGGCGACGAATTTGCTTACCTTGTTGACCCTAAAGGATACAAAATATCCGCAGTTAACCCGAGAGAACACGTTACTATTGCTTTTGGCTGCAGTGGAGAATAGCGGGTTTTCGCCAGAGGGCGAAGTAAACAGGTTGACCTGCGGTCAAGCAGGACAAGCAGATTTACGAAGACCCATTTAACGGCGAAATCCGAAAATCCACGCCAAACGTAAAGTTAATTGATTCGTTAGCCGAAGAAAACCGCCATATGCTGGCGGTTTTCTCTTTTATTTTTTAAGTTTTTAAATATTAGTTATTTTTGTTCTTTTTCAGCTTCATCAAGTTCAAGAATTCTGCCTCTTGCTGCGTCTTCACTATCGAAGGAAGGTTCATTCGGAACTTTTTCACCTGTTTCTTTGTAGATAATGTAGAACTTATCATCTTCTTTAACAACTTCTTTTGTGTGTGCTAGTTTTAAGCCGTTGTCTGCAATTGTTCCAGGAGTTACTTCTGCTTCAGGATTTGCTGAGTATACTTTGCCGTTAACTTCTACATCAGGAAGAGTGAATTTATCACCTGCGTAGAGGTTTGTATTAGGCTGATATTCGCTTGCGTTGTATACAGCTTCTTTTATTGCATTGTATTCAGGAGTTCCAAATTTTACGCCGTACATTGCTGAAATAATTGCTGAAGGATAGTCACCTGCTTTAATTGTATAGCTTTTTGGCATTTCACCTTCTTCATAGCAAACATCATATTTGCTTTCCTGAGGTGTTGTGTCTGGTTTATCCGGAACAGGTGGTGTTGGAATTACAGGATTGTCATCTTTTTTATCATCACCGCTGCAGCATTTAATTAATCCTGCTGCAACTGCTACAGCTGCGGCTGCAAGTGCAAATTTACCTTTTTTACCTTTAAAGAAGTTTCCAATTTTGCTGAAGAACCCTGGTTTTTTAGCGCCGTCTTTTACTGCCTTTTTAGCACCGGCTTTGCCTTTTTCCGCAGCTTCTGCTGCACTGGCACCGGCTTGAGGTATTTTGCCTGATGTTGTAGGTTTTGAGCCGCCCTGAGGTCCGTATTTTTCATCAAGAAGTTTTGCATAATCATCTGCATAGCTGCCTGATACCGGATATTTCTTTTCCCCTATTCCTAAGTTTTTATCAATTTCATCTGCTGTTATAACAAATGGTTTGTTTATTTTCTTTGCGTTAGATAATGCTTTCTGGCGGTTAACATTAGCAGCTTCTTCGTTCTTTTTAATAATTTCAGCTGCGCGTTTGTCTGCTTCTGCCACGCCTGATTTTGGAGCTGTGTATTCTTTTCCTCTTTCATTTAAATATTTCTTCCAGGTTTTCGGTTCTGTTGCTGCTTTACTCTTTGATGCAGCATTTTCTGTTCCGGCTGTCTGCTGGTTTAATTCTGCAATAGCCTCACCTGTAGCTTTTTTACCTGCATTTTTTGCTTTACCATTTTTACCAAAACGGGCTTTGAGCATTCTTGCCAAATCTTCATTTTTTAATGGGTTTGATTTTGTACCTTTTGCTTTTGGTTTTCCTTGTCCGATTTTTTCAAGGTAATGATTTCTGCGTGACTCAATTTGAGCCTCGGTAAGTGAGGTTCTAACTCCTGCCATAAATTTTTCTCCTTTTTGTTTCCTCGTATTCCTCAGATTTTTGACTTTCAAAAATCTTTAATTCCCCATACTTCTATAAACAAATTTGGAGTTAAAAAATTGCCAGTTCACCCCACCTATCCTATCCTATCCTATCCTATCTCAGAGTATAATTGAACTTTACGGCTATTTAAATTCAACTTTACATTTCTTTACAATATAATTATTTACCCATTATAAAATCACGCCAGTAGCTTTTATCAGGATCTTTTGGCGACATATCCTGCAAAGCATAGTATGAACATGCAGAATTTAAAAGAGGTTTTGTTGCTGCACGCGAGCAATAAGTTTCTCCTTCATAGAAAAACTGCTGGTTATCATTGAATCCCTCATCACCAGGCTGAATATTAGTTCTATGTTTCTGCCCCATTGGAATGACAAGATTGTCAGTTGTAAACTGGAATACAAATATATCACGCCCGAATGTATTAGGTCGTTGATAGCCGTTCACATCAACACAAATTATAGGTCCATTTACACCTGCCGGCGGTGTGTTATTAAAAAAGAAAAGTTTGCCGCTGACTTCAGAATCAAAACCGCCGTCATCACATAAAACAGAATCAGATTTTTTCCCGCCTAAAAGATACATAGGATAAGGCATTTTAGAAACATCATCCTGATATGTGTAATCGCTAACTTTACGACCCCCTTTATAGTATTTCATAAACTCAGAGGCATAAGCCGGAACATTACCTTTATCTGACGCCCATTCAGAAAAAGAAATACCGTTATCTACATAAAATCTCTGGCTAATCTGGTTTAATTCATTATAAGTAGTTTTCAGTCTTACTTCAAGTTCTTTATTCTGCGTACTTTGGATTAAAGACGGCATTGTCATAGCTGAAACTACACCGATTATGCCAAGAGTTATTAATACCTCAGCAAGAGTGAAACCTTTTTTCATATTACTTAAATCTCCGCATCATTTTAAGCGCCTTATTAACAGCATGTTTACCCATTTTACCTCCAGGGTTAAAGCCGTTCGCACCCATTTTCCCCATCATATTCTTAATATCGCTCATGCCTTTCATCATCATGCGCATTTGTTCAAATTGTTTTATAAACTGGTTTATTTCGGCAAGATCCATGCCGCAGCCTTTAGAAATACGTTTCTTCCGGCTTGTATTCATTAAATCCGGGTTTGCTCTCTCAGCTGGTGTCATGCTCTGGATAAAAACTTCCATCTTTTTAAACTGTTTATCGCTTTCATGAGCAAGTTTCTGTTTGTCATCTTTTCCGATTTTAATACCTGGGAGCATACCTAAAAGCTGGTCCACAGAACCAAACATCTTCATCTGTTTCTGCATTTTCATAAAATCATTGTATGAAAATTCATTTTTACGCATTTTCTCTTCGAGTTCCTGCGCCTGTTTTTCATCAAAAACTTCCTGCGCCCTCTCTACCAGAGAAACAATATCGCCCATTCCCAGAATTCTTGTTGCCATACGCTCAGGATAAAAATCTTCAAGCGCATTTAATTTTTCGCCGGTACCTGTAAGCTTAATAGGTTTGCCGGTACAGTATACAACACTTAATGCTGAGCCGCCCCGGGAATCCCCGTCCAGCTTTGTAAGTACAAGACCAGTCAGTCCCAGCTGTGCATCAAAGTTTTCGGCAACGTTAACGGCTTCCTGCCCTGTCATGGCATCTATTACAAGAAGTTTTTCCTGCGGGTTGAATATTCTGTCAATCAAAAGCAGTTCAGCCATCATATCAACATCAATCTGCAAACGACCTGCCGTATCTAGTATCAGAACATTATAACCTTTTTCATTCGCATAATTAATTGCACTTTGAACAATATTTTGAACATCTTTGGAATCCGGTATACTAAATACTTCAACACCTATATCGCTGCCCAGAGTTTGGAGCTGTGTAACAGCAGCAGGACGATAAACATCACAGGCAACAAGAAGAGGATTTTTGCCTTCTTTCTTGAGTTTAACAGCAAGCTTTGCAGAAGAAGTAGTTTTCCCTGACCCTTGCAGCCCAAGCATCATAATCAAAGAAGGCTTTTGTGACAAGTCCAGTGGTTTTACTTCTTTTCCAAGGAGTTCAACAAGTTCATCATGAACAATTTTAATTAACTGCTGGGAAGGGTCTACCCCTTGAATTATATTTTCGCCTTCAGCTTTATCTTTTATAGATGAAATAAAAGCTTTTACAACACGAAGATTTACATCAGCTTCCAAGAGTGCACGCCTGATTTCTCTAAGAGCTTCCTGCATATTTTCCGGTGTAAGCTCCTGCCCTCTTGCGCGGCTGATTATATCCTGTAACTTTTCGCTTAAATTATCAAACATTGTTCACCTTTAGTATAATTGTAGCAAAAATTACAGCTAAATACAAGAATTTGAATAATAAGAAACAAACTATTAGCCCACAAGCTGGATGAAATCATCAATATCATCGTCAGGGCTAATATCAATGTTATTATTATCAGCACCATCCACATCATCAATATCATCATCTTCTACAATTGTCGGGGTAATTGTCCTGAAAAAGTCTTCAGGATCTTCCTCATTAGGATTTTTCTTAGGTTTAATACCCAAAGCTTCCTTAATAAGCTGGTAAGGAAGTTGGATTAATAATTTTACAGTTTCTTTAGTACTTCCAGACCCGTTCCCGCCTGTTAGATCCTTAAATTCATCATCAGGAATAGGCGAAAGTTCATCACCGCCATAACCAAAACTTGGAGTTTTTGCTGTATTATTTCTATTATTTTTGTTGTTAAGAACATTAGGTTTGTAAGAGTTAATTGCACTGATTTTCATAATCGATCTTCCTTTTTTTGACATGAATTATAAACTGCTGAAACAGAAAATATGCTACCCGCGTAATAAAAACTTTACATTATTTTACATTATTTAAATTTACTTAAATCGTAAAAACGTATGATTTCAATTTAGATTTGGTTTGCTAATATAAAACCATACTCCTTAGAGACTAAGATACACATATCCCTAATCAACAGCTATGCACCTCAAAGTACATAGCTTTTTTTTGCTTATTATATGTTTTAAAAAATATGGAGAGAAAAATCACAATAGGAGCTGAAGCCAGATACTATTGACAAAAAAGTTTCAGCAAATAGAATAGAATTACATCTGATAAAAATCGTATGGAGGAGTGCCAGAGCGGTTTATCGGAGCGGTCTTGAAAACCGTCGTACGTGACGAGCGTACCGTGGGTTCGAATCCCACCTCCTCCTTATAAAAACGAGTAGACTTTAGTCTTACTCGTTTTTATTTTGAATGGTGCGGATGAGAATACGCTTTTCAGTGGGTTGCGCGAGCGAGCTGAGGCTGGAGCGCTTTTGTTTAAGCAATAAACGCTGAAATCAAAACGCTGAATTGCCGTTACACGCGAGTGAGCAAGACCGAATCCAACCTCCTCCATTTTAAAAAGCCCAAGCCACAAAGATTTCGGGCTTTTAATATATATACTGTGTACACTTTTCATTTCGAACTAAATCATCACTGTATGAACTAAGTTGTTTTAGTAAGGATAGGATTTCAGTGTTTGCAGTGTGAACGTATCTCATTGTTGTTTTCATATCGGAATGGTCTAAAATTTCCTTAATAACGGGCATGGGACATTTATTTGAGCCAAACGCGTTCCTATAGTATGTTTAAGGTCGTGAAAACGGAAGTTCTTAATATGTTTTTCTTTTACAGTCCGCCATGCATGTTTAATGTCTTTACACTTTTTGCCCGTTAAAGGGTTAGTTGATAAACACATACCATGTAAGCTTTTCAGGCGGCATCGCAAGAAGTAATTAATAAGGTATTGTTAATCGGCTTCAAAATATGCTTGTTTTGTATTAATAAATACTCATGTCACAGGTCGTCTGTGGATGGCAATAAATAAGAATTATATATTTAAAAAAAAGCATTTAAACATGATTATTACTTCTTAAATTGCATTTCATATAATGCTTTGTATTGTCCGTTTTCCAGCTGCACTAATTCCTCATGTTTTCCAAGTTCAACAAGTTCACCGTTATTAATAACAGCAATCTTATCAGCGTTTTTAATTGTAGATAACCTGTGAGCAATAACAAACACCGTTTTATCTTTCATCAAGTTATCTATTGCTTTTTGAACAACTGATTCAGATTTGTTATCAAGAGCTGAAGTAGCTTCATCTAAAATAACAATAGGGGCATCCTTCAAAAAGGCTCTTGCTATTGCTACACGCTGCTTTTGTCCGCCTGATAATAAAATTCCCCTCTCTCCAATTTGTGTATTCAAACCTTCTTTCAGTGTCGAAATGAATTCATCTAAGTATGCCATTTTTACAGCCTGGTTAATTTGTTCATCTGTTGCATTTTCATTACCGACCAAAATGTTATCTCGTATTGTACCGGAGAATAAGAAGTTATCCTGAAAAACTACTGCAATATTTTGACGAAGACTCTGAAGTGTATAATCTCTAATATCAATTCCATCAATCATAATTGAGCCGGACTTAATATCATAAAATCTTGAGATAAGATTTACAATTGTTGTTTTACCACCGCCGGAATTTCCAACTAAGGCAATTGTTTCTCCCTGATTTATTTGCAGGTTAATATTTTTAAGTACAGGTACATTCTTAATATATTCAAACCACACATCTTTAAAAGTTATATTCGTATGTTCTCTTTTCATTTCTATTGCATTTTCATCATCTCTTATTTCAGGAATGGAATCCAAAACCTCAAAAATCTTTTCTATTGAGAAAAACGAAAATTGAACAGCATTTAAATTATTTCCAAGATTTTTCACCGGAGTGTAAAGCAGAATTAATGCAGTAATAAAAGAAACAAAATTGCCGCTTGTAATCTGACCTGACATAATTAAGTGCGATCCATAACCGATAGCGGCGGCAATCCCAACTGATACTATAACGTGCATCATAGGTGAAAGCCACTGGGTTTTCTGAACCATTTTTATTCGCAAAGTAAAAATACTTTGTAAAATATTGAAGAATTTATTTGTTTCATTCTTTTGCAGGTTATATGAGGTTATGGTTTTATTACCATTAAATACTTCATTGTATTCAGTAATAATAGAAGCATCGGCAAAAACAGTCTTTTCCATAACTGATTTTATTCGTTTTTGTAATTTTGCAACAGGTACAAAGGCACATCCAAGAACAACAACTGCAATTAACGCAAGCTGCCAGGAATTATAAAAAAGTACAAATACCAGAGAAATTGATGAAAAAATTCTTTGCGTAAAAACACTCAGGTTATCCAACAAGCCGTTACAGGCTAAATCAGCCTGATTGTTAAATTTAAAGACAATATCGCCGGAATTTTGTTTATCAAAGAAAGATGTCGGCAGCGTCAAAAGTTTTTTAAACATATCGAACTTGAGCCCATTTGTAATTTTGCCGCCTACCCAGGTTGAAAGATATGAAGACATATACTTTAACCCGCCTTGAATAGAAGTAAACGCCACAATTCCAAGCGGAATATACCAAGGTGATGCAATAGATTTTTCTACCATAACCAAATCCATATACGGCTTCAAGGCTAAAGCAATGACTGCGTCCAGCGAACCTATCGGAATACAGATAAGCATTGAACATAATGCCCTGAACCATACCGGCTTAACATATGGCCACATACGGCTGTAGTTTTTGTAAAAACGATTTTGTTTTATATTTTTTATATTCTCAATAATATTCATATTAAACTTTTCCTATACGTAATAATTAAACATTTTTTCTTGAAATAACGATTTGCTTTTTTACCAGACTTTCAGTTTCTTTAATTAATTTTGTTATTTGTGGATTTTAATTTCCTTTCTTGTATCTCTAAATGAAAATTTAATACCAAAAATATTTATTCTTTTATGGCATTTATTATCATGATAAAAGTTCTCTCTTTTAATTAAATTACTTAAATTGCCAAGCAAGGCTTCTGTCATATAATTCACAATAAATATAAGTAAGAATTTATAATCTTTGTTAGGGTTTAACATTACAGCATCTGAAACTTTTCGAATCGCTATAACGGGATAAAAATTTTGTAACGGGAAGCGCTTTCTTGTTTTTACATCATTCATTATAGAATTGTATATTTTTTTATTATATAAAGTTTTAAAAATTGCTTTTGTATGAACGGTATTGTACTTTTTCAAAAAATATTTGTTCATATCTTCAGTTGTTATGCAGTTTTGATTTTCCATTTGTACCGCAGTGTTATAATTTATATTTTTATTAGAACAAGAAATTATTTCTTTTTTAGTTTCATGATATGGATATTTCATATTTAACATAGTTGCATAACTAAGTGTTTTATCATTTAAGAATCTATTTGAATCGAATTTGAAGTTTAGAATATCTTTTACATATCTTGTATAAATGATCGAAATTAATAAATTTTTATCCTGACATTCTGATGTGCTTAATTTTAATGTATTAAGGCTGATATCCAGTAATGGAAAGAAACAAAATGAATTTGTAAAATATTGGTCAACGGCAAATTTTCCAAAATGTTGTCTGCAATATGTATCTCTAAATAAATTAATAGTCAGATAACTTTCATCGAATTTTCTATTAAATCTGGAACTGTTATTTCTTATATAATTACAAGTATCTTTAATTATTTTTGCTACCGAATTATTTAATTTATATTCTAAATTATTCTCAAAATAATAATGTTGATTTTTTTTAATAAAATTTTCTTCATTCATATTCCAATAGTGTCGAACACATTCGCCTCCTTGACCGCCAAAAATAAAAAATGGCTCTTTATTTTTACTTTTTCTTAGGTAGAATTGTTTATGAAGAGACAATTTTAAATATTCACAAATATTTATAGTATCTTTCAATGAATAATTAAGCAATTCTGTTAAGCAATTTTGCTTATTATTTAGTTTAAAATGATAATATTCCGAAATTTCTTTTGCTATTTCGTAATCTTCTTTATGGGTATGTAATTTATCTTTAAACACATTTATACAGACTTCATCCATATTAATTCCTGATGCTAAAAATAGTAAAAAAGTTAACCGGCTGTCAAATCCGCCTGATAAATCCACTATTATATTATTGGTTTGCATTTTTAATTTTCTGATAATATTTGTCCATTTAAAAAACCATTCATCAAGTAAAGTAAAAAACTCAGGGCTGTCTACTTCTATTGAATTCTCTTTATAATCAATATATTCAACTTTAAATGTTTTACTATTTTTATCAATAATTAAATGGGCATTTCTTTCTAAAAGTTTTATTTCGTTAATCATGGTTTCTTTATAAGATAAAGAATAAATATCTTTTGATAAAAAAGCATTTGTATAATCTTCATTTATTGATATATTATACTTTCCTTTTAGATGCTCAATTAAATATAAAAAAGAATTACTAATGGCAAAATACTCATCTTGTTGGTATATATATATACCATAACACCCTAAATAATCTTGTTTTATATATATATTATCTCCATCATTTTTAATATAAATATAAGTACCATCCGGCGGAATATTATTTGTATCCAAACTGTTTACATCTGTTATTACAGAGGAATCTTTTATACAGTAGCCATACAATTTATCTTTTATTTTACCTAAATTATAGGAATCAATTATAAAAAATTCTTTGTCAACATCGAAAATATTTTGTTCAAATTTCTTTAAAGCCATAATTACCTTACCTATCCAATCTTTTCTATAATTTTATTTAAAATCGACTTCTCCTCGTTAAAATCATACTCATCCAAATTCTCATAGTTTAATTTTTCTATTTTTTTCATGGAATTTCTTTTTATACGGTTATCACCATTATATATACAAATTGCAGGTATACTTTTTGAAGAAATTAATATTTCATATAATCCGCTTCTCATACCTATTATATATTTTGCTTTTTGTGCCAGAATATATGCTTCTTCAATAGAAGTCCCAAAAGATGTTGTGTTATCTATTTTGTAATTTTTTGTAACCCTATTTATATATATGTCATATCCCAATTCACGTAGCTTTTTTGATAATTCATACCAAAAACTCTCTGGTATTTCTTTAACAGATGTTGACTCTGGTAAAAGATATATAAAATTATCTGTATTTAACCCTTGATTTTTAGCTTTATCTATCATCTTTTCTACAGAATTTGCATTAACATTCGGCAGAATTTTCATTGAACTTTGATTTAGCTTCAATTCTTTACATATTAACTCTAAATAATGATTGTCTTTAACTTCCGGAGTTCTCCAGAACCTTTCCGGCATTAAAACTCTATAGAATATTCCATCAATATTTCTAACAGCACCTATATATAATGAAGTATTTATTCTCAGGTTATTATTGGTTGGTACAACAATAATAGATTCTATCTTACTTTTGTCTGCAAAAAGTTTTAAAACCTCTTTTTGTGTATTACTTTGTACAACAAATGTAACTTTTTTAATGTTATCTCTCTCTAATAGCTGTTCAAGCATAGATGCTAACAAAAATGTTTCACCAAGATGTTCATTTAAAATATAAACAAATTTACAATTTTTATTAAGTCTATTTTTTATATATGTAAAATAATTTTTAATTTCAGGTTTAACTTTTTCCTGCTCTGAAATTTTTATTCCGCATATATATTTTGATACAGTATTATCTCGCAATTTATATTTTAAAATATCTAAACCTAATATACAATATTTTTCCTTCCAGATATTGTAAAAGTGTTTATATATTGGAATATTCAAAAATTTTAAAGTTTTATCAAATGGTCCAACTTGATGTTTTAGAAACTTCTCTCTATTATTAATAATTTTGACATAATTTTTATAATCATTATCATATATTAAAAAAGCGCTCATGTATTGGTAACAATTGAAATTTTTTAATATATTTTGTACATCCGGGTTATTTTTAAAATCTGTTTTAATTTTTTCACGAACATAGTCATAATAAAAAGTTTTACTCAAATCAAATTGACGGCAATAGCTATGCAAGTGATGAATTAAAGATGAAATAATTATAGCCTTAAATCCATTTTCTACTTTTTTAAAATTTGGATATTTTTTACAAACTTCATAAGAGTGCTCATATGCTTCAATAACAAAATTCAAATTTCTGCCTTTTGTTAATCTTGTGTTCCCGCTTCTAAAAGCCCTGTAATAGTAGAACATTTCATTCGTTAATGAAATATTATCAGCTGCTATAAAAGCTTCAAAAGCAAAACTTGCATCATTTGTGTTGGCTATTTCTTGGAATTTTATATTGTTTTTATCTAAAAAATCTTTTTTATAAATTTTATTGTATGGATAAACCATAAAGAACCAAATATCATCTCCAATATCATCAATGGTAAAAACTTTATTATCATAGAATGGATTTATATATGCTTTATATGACGGTCTTGCATAGTTTATTTGATGTTCATTTATTATATAAACGCCGCATATAAGCATATCTGATTGATCATGCTCTATTTTTTTATATAAAGATTCAATCATTGTAACATCATAGTAATCATCCGGATCCAGAAACATCACATATTTACCTTGTGCAATTTTCAAACCCGCATTTCTTGCTCCGCCGGCAAAAGAATGCTTATTCATAACAAGTTTCACTCTGTTATCTGTAGAAATAAAATTATTAATAATTTCAACTGAATTATCAGAAGAGCCGTCATCAACACAGATTATTTCGACTTCTTTCATGGTTTGGTTCACCAAACAAGATAATGATTGGTATAAATATTCTGAAACATTATATACAGGTAATATAATTGAAACTTTTATCATTTTTCCTATTTCCTAGTTATTGAGTA
>OAZY01000875.1_pt1 | contig 14803 bp, 19 predicted proteins | sample 1494931 | NCBI WGS metagenome assembly OAZY01 (sample SAMEA2579921, study PRJEB22360) | human gut metagenome | biome: human gut; feature: human-associated habitat; material: faeces | place: Denmark | collected 2008/2010 | reverse complement strand
TATTTCTTACGTTCTTTAACGCGCGGGTCACGTGTTAAAAGACCTTCAAGTCTTAATACATTTCTGTATTCTTCATTAGATTTTACAAGAGCTCTTGAAATACCATGTCTGATAGCGCCGCATTGTGCAACAATACCGCCGCCTACAGCTTTAACTCTTACATCGTATTTTTCCTGATTATCAGTCAATACAAGAGGTCTGTATACTAACATTTCAATAGCAGGTCTGTTTCCGATATAGTTTCTTAATGTTTTACCGTTAACAATAATTCTGCCTTTACCTTTAACTAATTTTACAACTGCGATAGAGGTTTTTCTACGGCCTGTTGCCATAATTTCTTTATCTGCCATTATTTAGCCTCCTTTTCCAACACGATTGGTTTTTGTGCAGCGTGCGGATGTTCGCTTCCTGCATAGATTTTTAATTTTGTTAACTGCTGTGCGCCCAATGTATTGTGCTGCAACATACCTTTAACAGCTTTTTCTAATGCAAGTGTACCGTCTTTTTCCATTAATTCTTTGAAGCTGGCTGATTTCAAACCACCCGGATAACCTGTGTGGTGGTAGTAAATCTTATCAGTTTCTTTATTGCCTGTTACACGAACTTTGTCAGCATTGATTACGATTACGAAATCACCTGTGTCAACGTTTGGAGTGTATTCAGGTTTATTTTTACCTCTTAAGATATTGGCAATTCTAACTGCTAATCTGCCGAGAATTTCTCCTTCAGCATCAATCAGATACCATTTTCTTTCTACTTCTAGAGGTTTTGCTGAATATGTTTTCATGCTTTGTCTCCGTTTATTTTTATTTACTAAATTGTTCCTGTAATGTTTTCTTCCGAAAACTTTTATGTCACCGTCGTTAAGTTTCGTCCTGCCCGGTCGGTTCAACAACCGTCCGGCACCGGCTTCTTTACTCCGGCTGATTAATATTGTACTTCTAGTAGTGTCAATCCATAAGGACTGACTGTTTGACCGGCTTTTGTCCGGTCTTTTGCATCAAGCACATATTTCATATGGCTTGATGGCAGGTTATGACCTTCTATTTCCAGCAAGGTTCCCACAATTGTTCTTACCATATTATACAGAAATCTGTTTCCTGTAATATCAATAACAATATGGTCGCCGACTCTCCTGCATTCGGCATTTTCGATAAAACAGACTTTGCTCGGGTTTAGCGTTCCGGAGCTTTTGAAACTTGAAAAGTCATGTTCACCTTTCAGATAATCCAAAGCTTCCTGCATTCTCTGAATATTTATATCATACTTAATTCTCATTAAATCGCCGTCAAAGGCATATTTGCATTTGCGGTTTACAAACTCAAATCTGTAATGACGTCTTTTAGCTGATTTTTGAGCATGAAAACTTTTATCAACTTCCTGCAGGTCTGTGACAGATATATCATTAGGAAGGATTTCATTCAATGAATAGATAAACTTTGAAGCAACAATACATTTATCTGTATCGAAGTGAACAACCTGTCCTAATGAGTTTACGCCTCTGTCAGTTCTTCCGGAAAAGACTGTTTTTACCGGTCTTTTGTTATGTGCGGTTTTACCGCCTATCAAAGTACTGAGTGCCTTTTCAAGTTCTCCTTGTATTGTCGGGGTGCCGGTTTCTTCGCCGTTTTGGAATTGGATTTGGCTTCCTGCATAATTTTTCCCGATATATTGAACCTTAAAGGCATAACGCATGGCTTATACCAACTGGATTAAAGCCATTTCTGAAGCATCGCCGCGTCTTGGAGGTAATCTGAATATTCTTGTATATCCGCCTTTGCGGTCTGAATATTTTTTACCGATTACAACAAACAATTTTCTTAAAACTGTTTGAGGTGCCAGTTTTTTATCGGCAACCGGTGCTTCAAATACTTCACCTGTAGCTAAATCCATATAGCTGCCGGTTTCTTTATTATAAATATGTCTTGCAGCCTGACGGATTGCGTGAAGGTCACCTTTTTTTGCAAGAGTGATAATTGCTTCAGCGTATGGTCTTAATGCTTTTGCACGAGCCATAGTTGTTTTAATTTCACCGTGCACAAAAAGTTCAGTAGCTAAAGAACGCAAAAGTGCATCACGTTGATCTTTTGCTTTGCTTAGCGTATGTTTTTTAGTTTGGTGTCTCATTTTGCTTTTCCTTATATTTTGTTATTAATTAATTTTAATTTTTTGAACCCTGATTTATTCGGCTATCCCGCTCCTTCATTTCGCTTTGCAAATTTTATCAAATTTGCCCCGCTCAAACGGAGCTTTGGATGTTACGGGTTTCGCTAACGCTTCACCCTGCCGAAAAATCAGCCGATTTCTTCTTCCACTTCAGGGTTTGGAGCAAGGTCTAAACCGAAGTGGTGTAATCTTTCGATTACTTCATCAGAAGATTTTTTACCAAAGTTTTTAATATTTAATAAATCATGTTCTGATTTTTTCAATAATTCAGCCATTGAATTAATGCTTGCACGTTTCAAGCAGTTGTATGCTCTTACTGAAAGTTCAAGCTCTTCAATAGTCATGCTTGGAACATTTGCATCATCTTCAACTTCTTCTTCGATTGATGCAACCGGAGCAACTACAGGCTGACCTGTGATTGCAGCGATTTGCATAAAGTGGTCGATAAGTAAGTTTGAAGCCTGGCTCAATGCTGTTGTTACTTCAATTGAACCATTTGACCAAATTTCCAGAGTTAATTTATCAAAGTCGATTGAATCGCCTACACGGGTATTTTCAACATTATAGCTTACTCTTTTGATTGGCATAAATGTTGCATCTATAGGCAATACATCAATTGAAATTCCTTTAGAATCTCTAGGAACGTCGTGAGCAACGTAACCTTTGCCTGTTTCTACAATAACGTCAGCATGGAAGCTTCCGCCATCTGCTACAGTACAAATCAACCAGTCAGGGTTAACTACTTTAACACCTGCAGGAAGCTGAATATCACTTGCAAGTACAGCACCAGGTTTATCAACGTCAATTCTTAAATGCTGAGCTTCTTTTGAATCGGTTTTTACAACCAATCCTTTTAAATTCAGCATCACGTCAATAACGTCTTCCAACACGCCAGGAATTGCTGTGTATTCGTGAGTAATACCTTCGATTCTAGCTGAAGTTACAGCAGTACCTTCAAGACTTGATAACAATACACGTCTTAAAGAGTTACCGATAGTTGTACCAAATCCTTTTGCCAAAGGTTCAATGACAAACTTACCGTACTGTGAACCGTCAGAACTTGTTGTTGTATTAACGCATTTAATTTTTAATTCCATGTTTTTTCTCCATATTTTGTTACTTGCCGGTAATTGAGTCAGGTGTTACCTGTTTTCAATTACTATTTTGAGTAATATTCAATTACAAGTTGTTCTTTAATTTCAGGATCTAATTCTTCTCTTTCAGGAATTCTGTCGAAAGTGATTTTTAAAGCTTCCTTGTCGATTGTCATCCAAGCCGGTGCACAAGCCATGTCAATCAATTCCATAACTGATTTAAGGAATGCTGCGCTCTTAGACTTAATAGTGATAACATCACCAGGTTTTACCAGGTAAGATGGAATATCAACTTTTTTATCATTTACAAGAACGTGACCATGGTTAACAATCTGTCTTGTTTGCTTACGTGTAATACCTAAGCCTGCTCTGTAAAGAACGTTGTCAAGTCTTGATTCTAATAATTGTAAAAGAATTGTACCTGTAACGCCTTTTCTTCTTGCAGCTTCGTTATAATATTTTGCAAATTGTTTTTCACTTACAATATAAGTAAATCTGATTTTTTGTTTTTCTGCCAAATGAATAGCATATTCAGAAAGTTTCTTTCTTACAGCACCATGCTGTCCTGAAGCTGTTTGTCTCATAGATGAAGTTAATTTTCTGTTAGACAAATCTTTAACTTTTTTATTTCTGAATAATTTATTAGTTGGTCCTTTATATCTAGCCATTTTGTAATTTCTCCTTTTAATTTGTGCGGGGCGTCTATGGTTTGCTTTATTGGCTTTCAGCAAGCCCCCGCGGTGTTACTTTATTCCTATTATGTGCCGTTTGTTTTTGGTGCTAAGCGGCACATTTTGCAAATCCGCTACTAAACACGTCTTTTCTTTGGCGGACGGCAGCCGTTGTGAGGAATTGGAGTAACATCTTTGATTAATGTAATTTCCAAACCTGCTGCCTGGATTGCTCTGATTGCAGTTTCTCTGCCTGAACCAGGTCCTTTGATATGAACTTCAACTTTTTTCATACCCTGGTCGATTGATTTTTTAGCTACCAATTCAGCTGCAGACTGTGCTGCAAAAGGAGTTCCTTTTCTAGCACCTTTAAATCCGCTGGCACCTGCTGTTGCCCAGGCAATAGCATTACCCTGTGTATCGGTAGAAGTTACAATTGTATTGTTGAAAGTTGACTGAATGTGTACAACTCCCTGCAATACATTTTTCTTTTCTTTTTTCTTTGTTTTTTGTGGTCTTGCCATTTTCTTATCCTTTATCTTCTTTTTACTTTATTTTAAGTTTTGTTTTCCGGACTCACACCATATTATATTTTTCCCGCCTGTGCAATCATATAGATTGCTCCGCTCCGTACATTACATTTCCGTCGCAACGGCGGTATCGTAATGTTCGTCCCTGCTCGTCTTGCTCCCGCAAGCCGACACCGGACTCACACCGGCTTACGCATTATTTTTTCTTAGCTACGGCACCGTTCTTTTTACCGCGGCGTGTTCTTGCGTTTGTTTTTGTTCTCTGTCCGCGGCAAGGAAGTTTACGTTTGTGACGCATTCCTCTGTAAGAACCGATTTCCTGAAGACGTTTGATGTGCATTGTTACTTCACGTCTTAAGTCACCTTCGATGTGATAGTTTGCTAATTCGTTACGTAAATTTTTAATATCATCTTCTGTTAAATCATCTGTTCTTAAGTCTGGTGAAATACCTGTTGCTGCAAGAATTTTCTTGCTTCTTGTAGGTCCTATACCGTAAATATAGGTTAATGCGATTTCCATTCTTTTGTTACGAGGTAAATCTACCCCTGCTAATCTTGCCATTGTTTAATTTTCTCCTTTTCTTGTTGTTAGATTTTTTTATGTAAGAGGGATAAATCCTTCCTCTCCACCTGCTGTTGAGTGCGCAAGTTCCACTTTTGTTTTTTTCTAAGTCTTGAATTGTTGGCAACTTGAAGCCAAAATTCAATATTAGTTTATTCGGCTATCCTGCTCTTTGCTTTCGCTTTGCAAATTTTTCAAATTTGCCCCGCTCAACCGGAGCTACGGATGTTACGGGCTTGTTTCGCTACGCTCGTCATCGCCCTACCGAAAAACTAACCCTGTCTTTGTTTGTGTTTAGGGTTTTCACAAATTACGGCAATTCTGCCTTTTCTTTTGATACATTTGCATTTATCGCAAATTGGTTTTACTGATGATCTTACTTTCATTTTCTTTTCCTTTATATATATTTGTACGTGAGATTTTTTATTTGCGCCGGTCGGCCTTTGTAAAGCTTTCCGGAAGTTTGGGTTTAGTACTCCGATGCGCTATTTCAATCTGAAGGTAATTCTTCCTCTAGTTAAGTCATATGGAGTCATTTCAACTTTTACTCTGTCACCAGGTAAAATTCTTATGAAATTTTTTCTGATTTTCCCTGAGATATGTGCCAGAATTTCATGGTCATTTTCGAGTTTTACTCTGAACATTGCATTCGGCATTGATTCTATTATAGTACCTTCTATTTCAATAACGTCTTTTGACATAAGTTCCTCATTTTCGGCTTTATTCCCGGAAACGTACGTTGTGCTTATCTTTCTAAGGGGTACGCCCCGATTTTACATGTGCATAATACACCCCTTTTAAGGGCATAATATAATATTACTTGTAAAATATTTGAATGCAAGCAGTTTGCTTGTGTTTTCATGCAATTTTATTAGAAAAATTTATGCTTGTTTTTTTAATAACGCCACACTATCAATAAATATCAGCATGTTTAAAATTCCTTATTAAGGCAACTTTTAGGCTTTTTGTAAATTTTTCTTAATAATTCTAATTTATTTATTTTTAATTAAACAATTACTTTCAGGGATAATCTTCTGGGATAGTCCAGCTGTTCCTTATTATTTTGGCTGCGCATTTATAGCCGAAATTTTTTTCTGAGCAGTCTTTGTCTATTACTTCATCATCATCGTTATAGCCGTATGGGAGTATGCCTTTACCGTTTACTCTTACGAAATAAAAAACATCTCTGCCGAATTTATTTGGTTTGCCGCCTCCGTTTATGTCTATTAATATAAGGCTTGACTGTCCCTGGGTATAAGTGTTGTCATCCGGATCTACACTTGAATCAAAGCCGGCATAACTAAATCCGCTCATAAATGTACCATCTGATAATATTACAGATTCCCGCCATCCTCTTAAGATTGCATGTATAATATCCTGTTTGCCGTTTGCTCTGTACCAGGGTGTATTTGATGTATATCCGCATTGTTTTTCATTTTCACAAATATGAAGTATTTTCAGATAAGGTTTCCAGTAAGTATTAAAGTAACTGGTGGAATTACTGCTTACATTCCAGTTTACTGACTCGCCGTTATCAAGTTCAGAATGTTTAAAAGCCTGGTTCAGCATTGTATAACTCTTTTGAAGTCGTGCTATGGTATTTTTCTTCTCATAGCCGGCAATAATATTTGGTAAAGTCATTGCTGCGACTACACCAATAATACCAAGAGTAATCAATACCTCCGCTAATGTGAACGCATAAATACGGGATAATCCCAAAGCGTGAAAAAGCCCGCCGGCCCTTTCCAAGCCCCCCCCCCTTCTTTGAAATTGAAGCTATAATTGAGTTTTGCATGTTTCTAATCTCCTTTGCTGTATTTACATTTCCTTTTGTAATGCAATTTAGTTTTCTGCTCTTAGTATATTATAAACTATTTTACTTAAACTTTCAATTGGATTATTTAAATGTGCATGTTTTTCAACATATCTGCTGATGTTGTTCCGCCTTTTTCTGTAACATCGCATCCGGAAGGCATAAGTCTATATTGTTTATTTTTTTCTTTTACAAACGAAAGTTTAAATAAATCATATCCCCATTTGTTAGGTCCTTTTTGTCCATTTACATCTACTAAAAAAGCAAATGGTGCATAATCATTTCTGTCATTGCTAGCAATAATTATGGTGCCGTCATTGAATACATAAACAGTATTCCTGTTATTTATCTGGCTTTTATTATACGGGCAATTACTTTCCAGTGTTCCAACCTCATCGTCTGACATATCAGGATGGAATTCTTTATATACTTCAGTGTAGCTTTTATAAGAAGACGGAGGGATACATTTATCAGCCAAAGCATTACCCTGGCAAACTTTTATAAATTTCAAATTTTTTCTAAGTTCATTTCCAAATGCTTTACATTCACTTATAGTATTTGTTGAATTTGACTTTCCTTCATAAACATGTACGCATCCTGTTTCTCCCCCAACATCGAAAACTGCTTTTGAATAAGCCTGTGATAGCGTTGAATAAACCTTTTTATATTGATTTTTAAGCACCATTTTCTGATATTTTTGGGTTAAAACGGGTAAAGTCATTGCTGCGACCACTCCGATTATGCCGAGAGTGATTAGAACTTCTGCAAGAGTAAATGCAGATTTTTTTAAAGTACTGCTTTCTGCATGATATACAAAAAATATGTAGCTTATCTTCATTTTTTAATCCTCTGATGAATTATATGACATTATGAACATTATAATGTTCATAAAAACATTATTATGCATTTTGATAATTTTGTCAATAATTTAGGATTAAATTATGAAAGATGACAGATTGCTTCAATTAGGACAAAAGATTAGATATGAACGTTTAAAACGCGGATTAAGCCAGGATGATCTGGAGGAAAAATCCGGAGTATCAAGAAGGACTATCAGTGAAATAGAACGCGGAAATGCTGATATTAGATATACAAATTTATACCAGATAGCCGAAGCTTTCGGTATGCTGATTTCTGACCTTCTGGCTTTTAAGCTCTGATTGTTAACATTTTTTACAATATTTTGATTTGCTGAAAACAGCCGTAATTCAAATACTTTATATATATAGTTACAATAAGGAGAGTAATTATGGCTTACAGAGTAGATGGTATTGAATCTGAAGACGAATTAAAAAAAGCCCAGGCTGCTGCACAGGCTCAAGGTGCTTCAATTCCAAACTATAATGAGTGGGCTCAAATTATGAAAGAATTGAGTGAAGCGGGTGTTGAGTCTACCGGTTCATATTCCGGAGATAAGGCTAAATTGAAAGAAATTGAAACAGAATTTATTAAAGATGTTCAGGTTGAACAGATTGCACAGCAAAGAAAACAGGAAACCCAGCAGGTTAAAGAAACTTCTGAAACTGACAGCGAGCAGACTATTAAGGCGAATGTAGCAAATGCTACAAGTTCGGAAATTATGGCGAATTATATGAAGTATTTTCACTTAATGTCATAAAAAAAAAGCCTCTCATTTAGAGAGGCTTTTTTTATTTAATGCTTAAGCGTTTTTACTCTGGTAAACGGCCAGAATAAAAATACAGCTTTACCAATAAATCTGTCTTCCGGAAGCAGTCCCCAGTATCTGCCGTCCTGGGAATTCCCTCTGTTATCACCGAGCATAAGGTAGTGCTTATCTGGAATAACCGCAGGTCCGCACAGCATAGCTTCTGTGCAAGGCGGATAATCATACGGGCTTTTTATATAAGGTTCATTAAGAGGTTTATCGTTAATATAGACAGTATATTTCCCGTTTTCATCAGCTTTTATTTCAAATTTATCTCCGGGCATTCCAACAACACGTTTTATGTATGCAATATCTTTGCAGAAAAAGCCTGTTAATCTTGCAAACACTCTTAACGGAGTATTTTTTAACTGCTCAAACGGCGGGTAGAATACCATTATGTCACCGCGCTGGGGGGTTGAATAAAATCTTGAAAATCTTTCTACAAATATTCTGTCACCTTCAATTAATGTTGGCCGCATTGAGCCTGATGGTATCCATCGGATTTCACCTACAAAAAATCTGATAATTATTACCATTACTATTACAAATACTACAGTTTCAACAGTTTCTTTTATTGCAGGTTTGTTTTTTTTATAAAAATTTTTAAATTTTTCTTTTAACTCTTCTTTACTCATTTTTTAAAATATCCAAAAGCTCTATGATTGCCGATTTATAACGATTATTATCTAATTTTAGCAGTTTTTGTTTAGTTCTATCTATATAATTATTTAACAAAGATTTAGTTTTTTCAATCCCTGCTTCCGGGTGTTCTGCATTACCTGAAAATATAACCGGTGCATTATAGATACCTTCTGCGACATCATTGTTTTCTTTTGAATTATCCTGCCGGGTAACATTAAGCAGGTCATCTCTGATTTGGAAAGCTATGCCGAAAAGTTTTGCAAATTCAGCATTGTCCGGCGGTAAATTCTCCAGAAGTAAGGCTGCTTTTATTGAAGCTTCAAATAGGGCACCTGTTTTTTTATAAGACTTTTCTATATACTGTTCCAGACCTGTTATGTGAAATCTTGAAAAATGCTGGTCAATTTCTCCGCTGCACATATTATCTATTACTGTTGAAAATATTTTTACCAGCTCAATTGAGTTTAGCTCTGTTAATTTTTGGAGGGTAACTGATAATATATAATCCCCTGAGATGACAGCAAGCCGGTTATTAAAAACGGCATTCATAGTTTTTTTAGCTCTTCTCAATTTTCCGTTATCAATTACATCATCATGTATTAATGAGGCGTTGTGAATTAATTCCACAATGCTCTGTATTTTTATATGTGCATCGTTAATATTTATGTTACAGGCTTTTAAATATAAAAAAGCAAGCACCGGACGGATACGCTTTGAAGGTGCAAGGAGAAACTCTTTTATCCCTGTGTGCAGTATTGTTTTTTCTGAAAACGAATTTTCTATTTCTTTGTTTAATTTATGTAATTCTTCATCAACCTCTGATGCGATTTTTCTATAGGATTTTTCAAAGCTCATATAAGCATCATAACATAAAGAAAAACGACTTACTATAATAGTCAGTCGTTGGAAAATTAATAGGAAAAAGGAAAAAGGGAAAGGAAATATCTTTTATCCGTTTATCATCTTTTAGCCAAAAGTTTTGAAAGATGATTCAACGTTCTTTTCAATTACTTTTGATACTGAATCCATTTCTGTAGAAATTGCATCCTGTTCAGTATCAAGCTGTTTTAATCTCAATTCAAGGTTTTTATCTTCAGCCTGAACAATTTCAATTTTGGAATTTATGTCCTGAATTGATTGATCGTAGGTATATTTATCATATTCATACTGGTTCATTGCGTCATTATAGGCGTCCTGATCAGTAGTTGTAGATGTTGTAAGTGCATATGTAACTTTATTTCCTTCGCCGTCAGGAATAGTTACTGATATGTATCTGCCTGAGGAGTCTTTTTCCATTTTACAGCCGTCAACAGCTTTTACTTCCTCAATTTTTGTATCGCTGCCAATAGTGTAGCAGTTGATATTTGTTTTAGAAGAACCATTGTCGTATTCCGCCCCTTCAACCTCGGTTTTCTTATAGAAATAAGGTATACTGTTGCCTGTTTCGGAATCCTTTACATATCTTACATACCATTCTCCTGTTTGATCACCGTTGTTATATTTGTTGTTTAACAATGTGAGGTATGCTTGTTCTTCTTCAATAAGTTTCTGTATTTGTTCGCTTGTTAATCCTGCCATTTCAGGATATTTTGTTATGCTGTTTATCTGGCTCTGTGTAAGATATTCTTTTACTTCTTCTTCCACATAAGCTTCTTTTTCGTATTGACCTTCAGCATTTTTGGTTACAAGCGTAACTGCTGCATCAGGGTCATCTTTTGATCCATCCCAGATACAAATAACCAGATCATCCTCGGTTTTACCTTCGAGAGGAGTTTTATTTGTTTCATCTCCGGTATAGAAAGAACCGTCTTCATCTTTAAATACCTGTTGAGCTTCTGTATAACCATCCTCAAAAAGATAGTATTCAAAGTTTGCGATTTCTTCTTCCGTACATAATACAGTACCCGGAACCATTTTAGGTCTTTCTACGAAGTAGCCGCCTTCATCTTCCTGAACTGTGTAGCTGTTGCCTTCAATAGAAATTGTGTTTTGAATAGTTGCTCCTGTCGGCATCTGACCAAGTGTTCTCAGTGGTGTTGCACCAACTGAATACCCTTCTGCATTTTTTGTAATAACACTTGATGCTGCTGCAACAGGTGTAAAATCTTCCTGCCATTTTGAAAGATAGCTTATTGTATATGTACCGTCATTTTGTGCAATTAATGCGGTAATCTGATTCATCAATGAACCATCTTCAAATGTATAAGTAGTTTTTGTATAGTCATCAATAGATGGAGGAACCGGAACTGACATACCAAGCAAATCGTTGTAATAATTGGCAGACTCATTTGACAGCGAAGTACGCTGCTGGTTGATTTGCTGACCTTCGAACTCGACGTTGTTTTTTCGAGCTGTCAGGCCTAAAAATCTAGCTTGTGAAGCTGCCATTCCCATGGTTGTCTAAACATTCCTTTCTTGTAAATTACTTTTACACATGCTATATCGACAATCATGGCGTGAAACTTTAATATTACGGGGATTATGTTACAAATTTGTAATATTAGTTACAAATTTTTATGTTTCATCTGAATGATTTTCTTTTTAATCAAATTATTACGTTCGGATTTTTCAATATATTTTATTAATTCATTAACCAGAGGGTGGTATTTTTCGTCAATATCTTTAAATGATATTTCAGAAAAAGCTGAAACTTCCATTTCTGTAAAAAGATTTTTCAAATCAATGAGAACATTTTTGCCGTTCAGCGAAAAATTAATGTAGATAATTTTGCCGTCTTTAATATCAAAATCAATTTTATCGCAAATTTCAGGATAATCTTTTAATTTAATAATTTCCATAAAGCCCTCACATCACACAAATTATAAACTATTATTGCAAAGTATGCAACTCTATGCGTAAGTCCACCATTTCCAGTCAGGAACTGCTTCCTCGGCTGTTTTATGTGTACCGTCTTCGTTGGTGTTATAACCTCCGTCTATGTGATCTATAATAGTTTGTTTTTCATCCGGACCGTCAACGGCTGTGGTTAATCTGCCTGCATCGTATTCATCTCCTGCAATACTGTCAACATAATCTGCATCGGTCTGATATGCGACATATTCACCCCATGCACAGCTTGTAAGATAGAATAATCTGTTAACATCATCTGGATTGCTTACAACTGTTGCCCAGTTATCATTGTAATAATTATATTCTGTTTCATCAATAAATCCCATATCATAAAGAGTTTTGATATTACTTAGATTAAGTGATGCTGTTTCAGTCGGATTGCTTGCCGGTGTGTAGAATTGTGATGCGGTTGCGTGTGTAAGTTCATGAACCATAACATCAACTAATTCATACCAGTTTTTGTCAAGAAGACTTATGTCTAAAGTAATGCCTAAGTCATCTGTTGCAGTGTCTTCATCGGACGCCCAGACAGAAACTTCGTGGGTGGTTCCGTTATATTCATACTCAAATGCACCTGCAAGACAAGTGTATGAGCCAAGTGTTATATATCCGGAAGTATTGCCTTCATTCAAATCTGCCATTGCAATATTTCCAACTTTTATTGTATTGTGGGTATCTGTTTGGCTTTTCAGCTTGTTAAGTGCGTTAAGCTGCATTGTCAGCCCTGCTGCTCTTAAGTATTCTTCGGTTTTTTCAAGAACAAATTCCAGTTTCTGCTGATCACTCATATGGCTGTATTTGTTTTGTATTTCCGCAGCATAAGTGTTAACTTTATTCTTATATGTCACTATACTGTTGCCGATTTCATCACCTATAAATGCCTTGATTTCTTCAAACGATAATGTTGAATTATCATCTTTATCTAATACATCAAAAATTCTGTTTAAAGAACCAAAAAAGTCGTAGTTGCTGTCTTCCCAGTCATCATTCTGGGTAAGTGCAATCAACTGCGCCCTTGTAATTCCTGTTTCAGCAGTAATACTCGGATCCAGAGAGTTCAAATATTCAAACATTGATGTTGTATCATTAAATTCATCAATAAAAGACTTTTTGTTAGGATCAGGTTCTTCTAATTCAGGACCATCACCACCTGTTTCGCCGGTTTCTCCGCCTTCTTCAGTACCGCCTGTTTCACCTCCGCCTTCAACTTCGCCTCCGCCTTCTTCGGTGTCGTCTGTCTTTTTGTGATGCAAATCATAGATGATTTGTTTAATATTACTTATTGTAGATTGTGAGAGGTCTTTGTATGTGGAAGAAAAAGTTATTACTTCCGGCTCGGATGTGTTTGCAGGTGCATGGATAACCTCATCGCAGGCATTGTTTAATTCTTCAGTAGAAAGGACAGAACTTACATCTGTTATGTCAGATGTTTTTCCGTTAATTTCAACAGTGTCAACCGGTGTGTAGTTAACCTTGCTTACAATATTAATATTGTCTAAATCTATGGATATAGCCTGATTGGCAAGTTCGTAGTCAGAAATATTAATTTTGCTGACTACTTCAATATCATCTACAGAAGCATTTATGCTCGCAGAAACAGATGACTGAACATCTTTTTTTATTGTATATTGTAATAATTTAGAGCTGTCAATTTGCATTAAAATGCCTCCGTATCTGGTATCGGATTTTCGGAGGATAAACTTTAGAAAATTTTTAATTATGTAACATTAATTTTACAAATGCAGTTAATTTCTGAACCTGTCGGAAAGATAAGAAAGTATTGCACCTCCTATTTCTTCGTTAGGGTCAAACACTGACTGCCGGGGGGTTATAGAATTTTGTATAAGCATACTGACAAGCGGTCCAAAGGCATCAGGAACCTGAATTTTCCGGTATATACCTGCCAGGAATGTCTGTATATTCGGAGAACGGGTTTTGTTAAACCTTGAAAGAACAGGATACATTTTATCTATGCCTTTTGTTCCGTTATCTATCATTCTGTCAAGAATATAAAGAGATTCTGTTATCTGGTCTTCATTATTTGAATTTTTCAAAACCTCTTTTAAATAAGGAAGCCCCAGTTCTTTTTGTTTCACAAAATAGTCTACCTTTGTCTGATTAAATTGGCAGTAGTTTTGGTGAACCGTCGGCTGTATCACAGTACAAGGCGCAGAATATTTGCAGTTGTAGTAGTTATTTATTGAAAAGGCATAATTTATTGATTGAATCTCCATTGGAAGCCCCTGCCGTTAAGAGTATACAAACGGAGGTCCGTTTTTAATTTCCAACAAAATATTATCAGCCATAACTTTTAGTTCTTCTTTAGGTTTTCCAAGTTTTGCCTGACGGTAAAATTCTTCAATAAGCGGTTGAATTGCTGCATCTTTTTTTGATTTAAAGTTTCTAAGCTCGGTAGAAACAAGACGTTTTTGCAGATTTATTTCGGTTTCTGCATTAATCTTTTTGACCTGAACTTCTTTTACGGCATCTCCTGCAAGTTTTCCGCCGTAGCTGAATGCCGTTAATCCTGTTATTCCAAAGAATAGCTGTTTAAACTGTTTGTTTTCGGTATTCAAAAGATAATTAAACAAATGCGCCCTGTAATCGTTTACATGCGAGTAGAAAGTTGTTTTATCAGAGCCGTCCCCCCCCATTGCTTCGTTTACTTTAGCTGTTGCTTTAAGGACTTCTTTTGTAAATTCATCAATTTCTTCCGGGTTCCAGTTTAGTTTTTTCAGTGAAGCTTCAATATATTCTTTAGGTGCATCCACATCATGAAAAAGAACTTTTAATGTTATTTTGTCATTTT
>OAZY01000871.1_pt1 | contig 14875 bp, 16 predicted proteins | sample 1494931 | NCBI WGS metagenome assembly OAZY01 (sample SAMEA2579921, study PRJEB22360) | human gut metagenome | biome: human gut; feature: human-associated habitat; material: faeces | place: Denmark | collected 2008/2010 | reverse complement strand
TTTAACTTTAGCCCCCGGCCCGCCTCACAGACGAAATGAACCAGCCCCTCGCCAGTAAACTGGCGTGTCGGACAGTCTGGGGACTTCCGCCACCGTGTCTGGATCACTCCGTCTGTTTCCTCTTTTTTGCTTTATCTTTTTCAGTTATTATAGAAAACGTAGGCTATTGTAGTAGCTGTTTTCAAAATTAAACTATGCTATTATTTCTTTTTCTATGAAGATAATAAGGAATAATACTAGCAACGAAAACAAATACAATAGAGTGTATTATGCTTTTCCATAAATCAAATCTTTCTAAAAGAAAGAAGACTATTACAAAACTAATTATAGTTGAAATTATACAGTCAAAAAATAAACTTTTTTTAATCGCCTTCATGATACAAAGCTGTACAATTATATCCAGTCAGAAATCCTGATCCAGCACCAGATACTAGAGCAACACCCAATCCAATAGGTCCTGCTACAGCTCCTGCTCCTGCAATAGTAAGTAATGAAGCACTAGCAGATAATAGACAATTAGATACATTTCCACCACCAATAATAGATTCTAATTCATTTATGTTAAGTTCCTTAATCATAGTTTATCTCCTCCTAATTTCCTTCAAAATAAAGTGCTGTACAAGAATAACCAGTAGCAAAGCCAGCAGTTGCAGCGGCTCCTCCTAAAGCTCCTAATGCTAACCATCCAACTGGACCTGTTGCTGCGACTCCAATCACTGCTGCTGAAGCTATAATTCCACCCACACAGTCATTTACATTGTCACCGCCATGAATTTTTTGTAATGTTTCCAATTCAAGTTTTTTAAAATCTTCTAATTTCATAAGAAATTCCACCTTTCTATTGTTAAACTATTCTTCTATTTAATTATATTATTTTAATTTAGAAAATAACATAATTAAGGATAATAATATAATAATCGAAGAACATATAGTAGTAATAAGCATTAATTCAGAATCATATCCAATCAAGAAAATAACTATTCCCAAAAGAATATTTACTGTATGTTGCACCCGTTTACAATTCTTTTCATTCATAAATACTCACCAATGTTTCATGATTCTTGATTTCTATTAAAATACTTTTTCGCTATCACCTTTCCCAAATTTCATTAATATTGCAAATATAATCAATAATACTCCTATTAAATTACACATATTTTTTTCAAATGTTGTTGGATTAAAAGCATTGTATATTCCCATAGCTAATAGAATAACTATCCAACTATGATGATATATATTTTTCATACATTAATCACTTCTTTCTAAAACTATATTTTTAGCATAGATATTATTTAAGGTGGTATTGAAAAATAAATCATCTTTTATCATCTCCTTCAATTATTTCTTGTTTATAGTCTAGCATTTTATAAACGTAATGGAGCATGTGTGCCTAAAATGTATGGTTTTTGTGCCTGAAATGTTCTTTTTTTTATCATTGTAAGAGAAAAAGAAGGATAACATAGGAGTTATTCCTCTTTTTCTTTTAGTTTTTCTATTAGTGCTTTGATTCTCAATCTGGAAATAGAACAGCTTGTTCCTTCATAAAATAATACCTCTCGTTCACGTGAATTTACTTCAATTACATTATCAATATTTATAATTGTTGAACGATCTACTTGTTGAAAACAGTGATTTGTATCTAACTTTAAAATATCTGCTATAGTTCCATAAAACTCTTTTCTAAAATTAACGCCAAAAAGGATTAATTTATGGGAAGTAGGGGCTGTTTGAATGAACAAAATATCCGAAAAAGGGATATGAATACCCGTTCTTCCTTGATAAGAATAACTTAAAATTTCTTCTACTTTTTGTCTTTGATTTTTAGACAATACGTACTTTAGACACTCTTTGACACGTTCTCTAAAAATAGATTCACTATTATCCTTTGTTATAAAATCTAAAGCTGATACATGATTTCTAAAAACTAAAGGCATTGCCTCAGATAATGTTGTAATAAACACAATTGTTCCATAGGGATTATAGCTTCTGATATGTTTGGCTAATTCAAACCCCTTATTTTTATTATTATCAATTTCTAAGTCAATAAAATACAAATCATATACCGTTTTTTCAGATAATTGTGCTTGATATTCTTCTATACTTGCTGAACTGACTATATTTATTTTTATGTGCATTTCTTTTGAAAGATCATACAATATGGTTTCTAATCGCATAAGATGATGAAGATTATCTTCTACTATCGCAATATTGATCATTAATAAGCACCTCGCTTTCTAAAAATTAATTTTTGAGTAAAAGATTCTTCTTCAATAATCGTTTCAATATCGACATTTTCTAATTTATAAATCAAATCCAACAAAGAAGATAATCCAATTCCTCTATTTTTTCCCTTTGTAGAATATCCTTTTTCCCAAATTTTTCGTTTATCAATCACAATAGATTCTCTTGTATTCTGAATTAAAATAGAAGTAGTAGTCGTATCATGAATAATTGCGACTGTAATTTGTGGATACATTGCTTTTTCTGTTCCTTCTAATGCATTATCCAATAAAATACTTAATAAACGAACTGTATCCAACATAGGTACTTCTACAATAGGAATATTGTTCGATACTTCCAAATAAAAAGGAATTTTTTGAGCTTTTGCTTGAAGCATTTTTTGTGTCAATACATTTCTAAAAGCAATATCTTCTATTTGATTTAAATTAAAAGCTGTATAATCTGCCTTTATCAAACGTTGATTCATTTTAAGGCACACATGCTGATAGATATGCTTAATTTCATTAATATTTTGTTTTTCTATCGCTGGTTCTAAGCAGGCGATAATACCACCAAAATCATGCCTAAATCCTCGTATTTCTTCATAGAGTGAACCTAACTCTATAACCAATTCGTTTAAATCTCGATTCTCTTGTTCTTTTTGCTTGATATTCCCTTGATGAAAATAGCTTATTTGTTTTTCATGAAGATATAAAACAGTTAATAGATAACTAATAAAAATAAATAAAGATACTGTTGTATCAAATTCATAAATAAATGGATTTTTTATTTTCGTTAATACCGAAGATGTAATCCTCAAAACACTCAAAACTAAAAATATCAATAAAGCATAATTAATGGAGACTGAAAAACACTTAGATTCTAACAGTTCTTTATCTAGTCTTATATATTTAAAGATTAATGTAGCGATCAATAAACAGAAGACTGTTAATAGTAAATCTAATCCTTCTGAAAAAAAGATTGTCATATCTTTTGTTGAAATCACCCGATAAAATACACTTGCAAAAAAGAAACGAACAGATTCATAAGCTAAGAATAAATATAAAGAGTAAAACAAGGCTATTTTTTTATCTTTTTTTAGACGAATGATGAAAACCATGTAATAAAAAATAATTATTCCAATTCCACTAAACGCCATGTTGATTCTTGTAACAATCAAATGCAATAAAAATAAATAGAGCCAATTTCTCTTTTGAAGAAATATTTCGTCAATTCGACTTCCTAAAATGATTCTAGGAAGAAGTAAACCCATAATCGAAAAAATCAATCCCAATAAATCAATGAACATTATTTTCTCATATCCTTATTATTGCACATTCCTATCCAGTTACACAATTTCTCAAATATAGAAGGGGAACGAGAACCTCCTCCGATAATTTCTCCTAACTGTTCATTAGATAATGATTTGTATTTTTTAATATTTTTTGTACTCTTATTTTTTGTTTTCATAATTATTCTCCTTATCGATTTTTTAGAAATATAAAATACAATATAAAAATTTAATTTAACTATTCATTAAATGAGTATAGAAACCGCCTTTTTTTAGCAGTGTTTCATGTGGACCATCTTCAATTAGATGTCCTTTATCTAACACAATCACACGATCTGCTCGTTCCGCAATTGTTAAACGGTGAGCAATGAATAAGATGGTTTTATCTAATGCTAATAAATTGTCAATTATTTTTTTCTCGGTTAATACATCTAAACTACTTGTTGCTTCATCTAAAATTAATATAGGTGATTTTGTAAGCAATGCTCTAGCTAAAGCAATTCTTTGTTTTTGTCCACCAGAAAGTTCTGTACCATCAGAGGTTAATTCTGTCTGTAATTGCATAGGCAATCGAGAGATATCTGTATTTAATTCAACAAAATTTAATACTTCTATAATATCCTTTTGTGTTGTATCTTTCGGTGCACCTAATAGTAAATTTTCTAAAATCGTTCCATTAAATATATACGGCTGTTGAGGAAGATAAGTAATCAAATGACGTAAACTTTTCTTATCTATTTCCTTTAAGTTCATATGATCTAATGTTATTTCTCCATAAGTAGGTTCATAAAAATTGACTAATAGTTTTGCTAAAGTTGTTTTACCAGACCCCGATATACCAACAAAAGCTACTTTACTTCCTTTTTCTATCGTAAAATCAATTTTGCTTAAAACCTCTGATCCATAGCCATATCGAAAACTTACTTTTTTAAATGCAATTGTCTTTTTCCACTTTTTGAAATCAATCATTGGCTGTTGAGATAAAAACTCTGATTTAATTTGATAAACTTCATTTAATCGTGCATTTGCCACATGTGCTTTTTGTAGTTTTGTTTGTAAATTCACAATATTCTCTAAGGGATTTGTAAAATATACTAACATGGTATTGAAGGTAATCAATTGTCCTAAAGTCATTTGATTGCTCATAACAAGTTTTGATCCTGTCCATAAAATAAATACATTCAATAATAAATGCAGTAAAGTTTTTATTGCTTTTTGTATGTTTTCACTTCGATAGTAAGTAAATGATTTCTGTAAATGCAAGGTAAATTCTTTATCTATTTTTTGATAGCTTGTATCTTCACTTGATAATGCTTTAAGAGTTTCTATTCCATTTATATCTTCAATAATAGAAGAAGATAATTTTGCATTAGTTTCCATGACCTCTTGATTCATTCTTTCAAATGGCTTCATGAATAGGAAGACAATTAAGGTATAAATCGGCAGTGATAGAATACTAATCAAAAACAATAGAGGATGTTGTAAACATAAAATAACTGCTACGATTATAGCAACAGAAACATCTAAAAAGACAGATAATACTGTACTTGCTAAAGCCTCTATGATTGCATTTGCGTCTGTAAATCTAGAAACAATTTCTCCAGTTCTTCGTGTTGAGAAAAAAGAGAGTGGTAAATGTAAAACATGCTTGATATAAGACAAAATAATTTCAATAGATAGGCGTTGTCCTAATATCATTAACAATTGTGACTGAACATATGACACTAATTGTTGTATCGTATAACCAATGATTAATCCTATAGAAATAATTCCTAATACATGAAACATTTGATTTGGGATATAATTATCAATAATAGCTTGTAAGTAATAAGAACCACTAATATTGATAAAAGTTATAAATAAAGTAGCCCCAATAATCTGACTAATCAGTAGTTTTTGTTTCTTCAAAACAGGTACAAAAGACCATAAGCCAACCTTCTTTTCCTTATATGGCTTATAACAATTAGACGGTGTAAAAAATAATGTAACGCCTGTCCATTCTTTCTCAAACTGTTTACGAGACATTTTCGTTATTCCTACAGAAGAATCTGGATCAGCAATATGAATATTCTTTTTATCACAGCCTATTACTGTATAATAATGTAAAAGTGTTCCATTCTTTATTACATGTACAATAAAAGGAAATGATAGATTTTCTACATCAAATAGCGACATATCTGCTTGAATAGCTTGTGTATTAAAATGTAGGTCTTCCGCTACTTTAACAAGTCCTAATGCAGTAGTTCCGTCTTGTGTTGTTTTTGCCATTTCTCTTAATGTTGCCAAAGAATAATACGAACCATAATATTCAAGTATCATTGCGAGAGTAGCCACACCACAGTCTTTCATATCTACTTGCGACCGATAATGACATTTCTTAAATCTCATAAAACCTCCTAATTTTATTTCTATAGTAAATTGATACTAATGATTTGTATGTCGATACTATAGCAGATTTAAAAGTTTCAATGAGTATGTGTGCTTGAGATGTCTGTTTTTGTGCCTGAAATGTATTTTAATATACAGCTAGTATATATTAAGTACTTATTTTTTACAAGTAAGCATAAAAAATTGTATGTAGTTGAGCAAATAGTAATACATAATAGATCTATAAGAAGAGACACTGTATCTTCACTAACATTTTTTCCTTATCTATTTATTTCTTAGTATAAGTCGTTATATAAGGCTCTTTCTTTTGTTGTAATTTTGTTGTAAATTGCTTTTTATATTTCTATTATTTTGCTTATAAACCTTTTATTTATAAGGATATTACTAAATTATCTATCGTTTTTTATTTTAAAAAATTATACGGTTCACATTTAATTCATAGAGCGGTGCTAGGATAATAGTGTCGAAAGACAAACCATAATAATATGTAAAATATATTAATCCCCTCATATATGTTTTACAACCTGAATGATGGATGATTCCCTCTCCCAAAAACTCATCCATCCTATAAGGAGTCTCCCCTGGCTCCTTTTTTATTTTATTACTGTACTTTTTTTTAAGAATTGCATATAATCATAAAAAAAGAAGGGGTGATAAAGATGATTGACGGACATATGCATTTAGAATATGGGGATCTAAATAAAGAATATGTATTAAAGTTTGTTGATGCAGCTGTTAAAAAAGGTTTGACAAAGATTCAAATTTTAGATCACACACATCGTTTTAAAGAGTTTGAAGAGATTTATACAGAATTAAAAGAAGAGCCATTGCAAAAAAAATGGCTAGAGAATAAAGCAATGAAATTTAAGGATACTTTAGATGATTATGATAAATTAATTGAGGAAGTTAAAGCATTAGATTTGCCGATTGAAGTTACATTTGGTTTAGAAGTATGCTACGTGCCTAAACATGAAAAAAAGATTGGAGAAGTATTAGCTAACCATAATTATGATTTTGTTGTTGGGGCAATACACTCAATTAATGGCAGATTATATGACATGAATTTCTCTAAAGATATTTTATGGAATAAATTTGATGTTGATGATATTTATCGTGATTATTATGAATTGATTTTTTCATTGGTTAAGTCTGATTTATTTACGCAATTAGCACATCCAGATACAATAAAAATGTTTAATTATTATCCAACCTATGATTTAACACCAACTTATCATCAGTTAGCTGATTTGTTGGTTGAACATAATGTAAAAGCTGAAAATAATACAGGATGTTATTATCGTTATAATCATAAAGATATGGGATTAAGCGAAGAATTGTTAAAGATATTAAAAGAACATGGAGTATCGATGATTACAGCAAGTGATGCTCATCAACCAGATCATGTTGGAACTAACATTGCTGATATTTATGAAAAGACGATGTTATAATTATAAATTAAATTTTATTAGTTAAACAGAAGCGATAGTTTGTTGATTATTGTTTCTGTTTTAATTTTATCGTATTACGATTATAAAAATGGATTTATCACTGCTGACGATGTAAGATGCAAAGAATCCCTAAATAATTAGCCATTTATAGCATTCTAACTTTCCCTATGCCATAATTTTTACTCGAGGAGGAAAATATAGAATGGAATATAACAAATATGGATATATACGGGTATCAAGTAAAGACCAAAATGTTGATAGGCAGATTACAGCTTTAAAAGAGGTTGGACTTACAGGGAGCCAGCTTTATATTGATTATCAGTCCGGTAAAGATTTTAATCGTCCTCATTATCAAAAACTTCTTCAGGTTTTAAAACAGGGAGATATTTTATACATTAAATCAATTGATCGTCTTGGACGTGATTATGATGAAATCATTGAACAGTGGCGTTATATTGTCAAGAAAATCGGAGTAGATATTGTGGTAATTGATTTTCCTTTATTAGATACACGTGAAAAGCATGATGGAATTACGGGTAAATTTATTGCAGACTTAGTATTGCAAGTGCTTTCTTATGTTGCTCAAATAGAACGTGAAAATACACGTCAAAGACAAGCCGAGGGAATTCGTGAAGCTAAACGTAGAGGCGTACGATTTGGAAGACCAAAATTAACGATTCCCGACGATTTTGAAGAAATTTATTATTTATGGCGAAAAAATGTAATCAGCAAAGCTGAAGCTTCGCGTCGTTTAAGTACAAATAATCATACCTTTACTAGATGGGTAAAGGATTATGAATCAATATAAATAAAGTTATTTAAGTAAAAACAGGAAAAAATGTAGACCTTTTTTCCTGTTTTTTTCAATCATAATATTTGTGAAAATTAAGAAAATATCTTATTTAAGTTTGTTTATTTAATTATATATTCTATGTGAGAAAAAGTCTACTTTGCTTCCTAAAAAGAAATACTTTATATTACAAAACACTTGAATACAAACCCTGATATTTGTATTCGTAAACAATATTTAATTATTTTCAAGTTTACAGAAAATAAAGTATGTTTTAATGTAATGACTTGAATGGTGGAAAGGATAAAAGAAGTGGAAAGAATTATTATTAGAAAAGATATGATTTTAACAACTATTCTTATTTTATCCATAATTCCATTTTCATTAATTATGATAAGCATTCCAATAGTAGCTTCAGGATTTATTTCGAATGTATCATCAGCTATAATGATATTTTGTTTATTTATATTTGGGGTGCTAGAGTTCTTTTCTTTGGTAATTGTAATAGTTGGAACTATTGAATTATTAGAATTGATATTTTTTGGAATGAAAAAGTTTGTAATTGATAAAGATGGTATCACTTCTTATAGGCTATGGAAAAAAGTGATTTTATGGCAGAAGGTTGCGGAAATTCAGCTGCACCATGAGCCTTTTTATTTTCTGATAATTCTTGAAAAGAATGGTAAGAATATGGAAATAAATCTAGCTAGTGCTTCGTTAATGATTTCAGAACAAGAGATATATCAGTATTGTTTAAAAAAGTGGAAGATTGCACAAAAATAAAATAATTAAAAAGATTATTATTTTATGTAATAATCTTTTTAATTATAGAAAAAGGTGGAAAAATTCCACCAGTATTTAATTTAAGATTCTACGATGTTTCATTATTGGGAATGGTAGGCGTTTCTGGTTGTGCTGGAGTTGTAGGTTCAGTTGGTGCAGGCGTAGCTGGTTCAGTTATTTTCATAGTACCTCTTAAAATAATTTCCTCATGTCCTTTATATACACTATATGCTTCTTCATTTGATGAAATTAAATTGCCATTAGCATCATAAACATAACGCCATGATTTTGCTTTACTACCTGGAGTTCCTTTTTGTTTTACTTTTGTCTGTCCTTCGGGTAATGTAGGATCGTCTTCATATTTAGTATTATAATTAGTTGAAGCAAGTTTTTGACTTTTTAGCTCAACACGAATATTATTAACATTAGTACCTAAAATTTTAGTTGTTAGACGACTATTTTCATAAGAAGCGATGATCTTAATAGGATAAGCCTGGTCATTTTTAAATTTAAAATCAGGGCCACCCCAAGATACTGTAGCATCACGACCGATTGGAACATAGCCAGAAACAAAAGTATGATTAGTCCGCTCAGTAATCTTTAGATTAGCGTACAATACAGCATTATACAAAGTTGATGATGTCTGACAGATTCCACCTCCAACTTCTTGCACAGTCTCTCCATTTAAATAGGCTGCAGCTTCACCGAAACCATTTTCTTTCGTTCTTTTGCCAACAACATTATTATAAGAGAATTCCTCACCTGGCAATAAAATAACTCCATTGCATTTATCACCAGAAAGTTTAACATTATTTTTACGAACTGAAGTACCGCTGACGTTAGTCGCATATTCACCTAAAACATCTTTAAATAAATTTTGTTCTAACATTTCTTTGGTTATTTCAGGTTTAATGATCGTAGCATTTAGGGTAAACTGTTTACCTTCAGTAGTTTTATTGTATTTAGCAACAGCATCTTCTAAATCAAATTTAGCACCTACTTGGCTATCGATGATTTCATAATTGTTATTTTTATCTAGAGTAGCATTTTTAGCTTCCTTTGATAAATTTTCATGAATTAGTTTTATTTCTTCATCATTAAGTTTATGTTCTACTGGAGAATATTTAATTTTCCCTTTAAAATCATAATTATTTAATGCCTTATTAATTGTATTGAAAACTGATTCTAATTCTGCTGTTTTACCGGATTTTCCTTTAGTGAAAATAATTTTATCATCTTTAAGTTCATAGTTAGTAGGAGTCAAAGTACTATAATTTAGAATTTGACTATTAGTAATTTTTTCATTTAAAAGATCTTTATTTTTTATTTTTACCCCAACTGTATAATCATGATTAAACAAATAGTTATATCCTCGTCTGAAGAATGAACTATTAGACTGTTTAGAAATTTTATCTACAGCTTTTTTACTATCGAATGTAAGATTATCAGTTAAATCAACTGGGTATTCTTGTTGATCGAGTAATAAAGTTAAAGTAGGGGGATTTAAATCATTTTGATATTGTTGTTCTATAGCCTTACGTGCTTCTTCTTTATTCATATTACCAACTTTAATACCATTGATAGTTGTATTTGAAACAAAATTGTCTCCCCCTGTTACTAAACATAAAATAAGGTATAGTATAAGGGCAGCTAGGATGACGAGGCCACCAATAACAAAGTAAGCTTGTTTTTTCAATTTTAGTTTTTTTCTTTTCATTTTTTCTCTCCTATATGTACCTTTTCATCATATCTTAGAAATGTATTTAATTCAATTTATTTTATCGTAAATGTAGTTAAAATATCGTGAATTTATCAAATGTTCCAGCATATAATGAAACTGATAATTACTAAGAAAAATAGCTTTTTTATGAAACGATGTATAATTGTATACAATTTTTTACAAAATCCCTTTACAAATTAGATTGTATACAATATAATAGACTTCACATACAAGAAAGGAAAGGTATATATATGACTGAAAAGAGAGTACTGAATTTTTCTGCAGGTCCTTCAATGTTGCCTGAGCCAGTTTTAGAAAAAGCTGCTAAACAAATGTTGAACTATGAAAATAGTGGGATGAGTGTTATGGAGATGAGTCATAGATCCTCTTCCTACTTAGACATTTTTGAAAAAACAAAAGGGTTATTAAAGAAAGTAATGAATATCCCTGATGATTACAAAATTGTGTTTATCCAAGGGGGAGCAACACAACAATTTTCAATGGTTCCATTAAACTTATTAAAAAATGGTAAAGCTGATTATGTTGTAACTGGAGCTTTTAGTAAAAAAGCTGCAGCCGAAGCAAAAAAATTTGGGGAAATTAATATTGCTTATGACGGAAGTGAAAACAATTTTAAACATATTCCAACTCAAGACGAATTGAAATTAGATCCTGAAGCATCTTATGTTCATTTATGTGCAAATAATACAATTTACGGAACTGAATGGAAATATATTCCAGAAACTAATGGTGTTCCTGTAATTGCGGATATGTCATCAAATATTTTATCAAAACCAGTGGATGTTTCAAAGTTTGGAATGATTTATGCAGGTGCACAAAAAAATATGGGGATCGCTGGATTAGGAGTAGCAATTATTAAAGAAGATTTATTACAAAAAGTTGCTGCGACAACACCAGTATTATTAGATTATAAATTGATGATTGAAAATGATTCAATGTATAATACTCCGCCGGCTTATGCGATTTATGTATTAGGACTAGTTTTGGAATGGATCGATAGTATGGGTGGACTTGAAGTTATGCAAGAAAGAAATATTAAAAAAGCTAATCTTCTTTATGATTATCTTGATAGTAGTGATTTCTATATCGCACATAGTGATAAAGATAATCGTTCTTTAATGAATGTTACTTTTACTACACCAAACAAAGATCTTGATGCTAAGTTTGTTAAGGAAAGTATTGCCGCGGGTATGACTAATTTAAAAGGTCACCGTTCAGTTGGGGGAATTAGAGCATCTATCTATAATGCTATGCCATTAGAAGGTGTTGAAAAATTAGTTGCTTTCATGAGAGATTTTGAAGCAGCAAACAAATAGGAGAATAATTATGTATAACATAAAATTATTAAATAAAATATCTAAAGTAGGATTAGATGGATTTGATGAAAATTATGCTTATAGCGAAGAAATGACTAATGAAGATGCTATTTTGGTTAGATCAGCTTCTTTACATGAATATGATTTTGGGGAAAATCTAAAAGCTATTGCAAGAGCAGGAGCAGGAGTAAATAATATTCCACTTGATGATTGTAGTGAAAAAGGAATTGTTGTATTTAATACACCGGGAGCAAATGCTAACGCTGTTAAAGAACTTGTATTATGTGGATTATTTCTCTCTTCAAGAAAAATTGTTGAAAGTATTCGTTGGATTGATGGTCTAAAAGACGATCAGGATATTGCTAAAACAGCAGAAAAAGGTAAAAGTAATTTTGTTGGACCAGAAATTGAAGGAAAAACTTTAGGGGTAATTGGCTTAGGTGCTATTGGAGTAAATGTTGCCAATGCAGCTATTAAATTAGGAATGAAAGTAAAAGGTTATGATCCGTATATTGGCGTAAATGCGGCATGGGCTTTATCTAGGCATGCTCGTCATGCAGCTTCTTTAGAAGAAATTTATCAAGAATGTGACTATATTACAATCCATGTACCTAGTACTAAAGAAACAAAAGGTTTCATGAACAAAGAAGCATTTGCACAGATGAAAACCGGTGTCAGAATTTTAAATTTTGCTCGTGGTGATTTAGTTAATAATGAAGATTTATTAGCTAATGTTGCAAGCGGTAAAATTAATAAATATATTAGTGATTTCGCTGCACCAGAATTAATTGGACAAGAAAATATTATTATTCTTCCACATTTGGGTGCAAGTACACCAGAATCAGAAGATAATTGTGCAAAGATGGCGGTTGAAGAAGTTTGTGAATATTTAGAAAACGGAAATATCATTAATTCAGTAAACTTCCCAGGAGTCAATCAAGCAAGAATGTCTAAAACAAGATTATGTATTATTAATAAAAATGTTCCTAATATTTTAGCAAATATTTCTAAATTATTTGCTGATCATAATTTGAATATTGAAAATATGGTTAATCGCTCTCGTGGTGAATATGCATATACACTAATTGATACAAATGATGAAGTTCGACCTGATATTATTGAGCGGATTGAGTCGGCAAATGGAATTATTAATGTCCGTGCTATTATTGATTAATAATGATTAAATACTTATCTGATTATAGATAAGTATTTTTTATTTAGTTGATTTTTATAAATAGTTTTATTGACAAAGATTGTAAAATACTGAGGTTTGACATATACTAAAAGTATATAAATTAGTTAAGGGAAAGATATAATGAAAAAAATTAAAAATTTAACTATAGGAAATAAGATTGTAATTGTATCAGTATTACTAGTCATAATAGTTGGTGGAGTAGCAACATATTTTTTAACCCGCTCACCGATAGTCTTTAAAGCGGATATTATCAAAGTCGAGATTAATGATAGTTATGATGTGATGAAAAATATCGCAAGCGTACGCAATGGAAATATTAAAGATGTAAAGGCTGATATTTCTAAAATAGATTATAATAAGTTGGGAAGATATCCAGTAATCTATATATATAAAGATAAAAAATATGAAGCAACGATCGAGATAGTTGATACTAAAAAACCACAGTTTGATGTTGTTGATCTTGATATTGATTTAGGAATGAAAGTTGATCCTGCAAGTATGGCAACAAATATTAATGATGCAACAAAAACTGAAGTTTCTTTTAAAGAAGATTATGATTTTAGTAAAGAGGGAACTGTTGAAGTAATTATTCAGGTTAAGGATAAAGGAAATAATGTAACTGAAAAGAAGGGAAAAGTCAAGGTTACTAAAGATAGTGAGCCACCCCAAATTACAGGGTTAGAGCCTTTGACGATCGTGATAGGGGCAAAAACAGATTATAATAGTGGTGTCAGCATTAGTGATAACCGTGATCCCGAACCAAAATTAACGGTTGATTCTAGTAATGTGAATATTCAAAAAGAGGGAACTTATACACTTATTTATATAGGGATAGATCGTTCTGGAAACAAAATAGAAAAGCAGCGTGAAATTAAAGTAGTTGAAAAGAAAGCAATTGGAAGCAATAATCAAACAAGTGATAAAATCGTTTATTTAACTTTTGATGATGGTCCATCAGCTAATACCCAAAAGATTTTAGATATTTTAGATGTTTATGGAGCAAAGGCGACATTCTTTGTTACTGGGAATAATAAACCTTATAATCATTTAATTAAAACTGCTCATGATAAAGGACATACAATAGCGTTGCATACATATAGTCATGACTATAAAACTGTTTATGCTTCACCAGAAGCTTATTTTGACGATTTAACAAAAATCGGTAATATGGTGAAGGATATAATTGGGTTTGTACCCAAATATGTACGCTTTCCTGGAGGTTCTTCAAATACGGTATCACGTAAATATTGTCCAGGTATTATGACTGTATTGTCAAGGGAATTAATCAATCGCGGTTATCAATATTATGATTGGAATGGCGATTCTACAGATGCTTCTGGAAATAATGTTCCTGTCAGCAAGTTAATTGCTAATGCTACATCAAGCAAAGCAAATAACATTAATATTTTATTTCATGATACAGCTGCCAAATCAACAACTGTTCAGGCTCTACCGGCAATAATTGAAAATTATAAAGCACGTGGTTATCGCTTTGAGGCAATTACAGATAGTTCGTTTGTGCCGCATCAAGGAATTAACAACTAATTTTTGATATATATGATTGGTAATTGACAATTAATTTTGGAAGTGCTATCATAAAATTACAAAGATTGTTACTATTCAATTAGGCTAAACTTTGATGGATATATATTTCTTATATATATTATTTGAGTTTGGCTTTTTCTATGCAAAAAAGGAGGTGT
>OAZY01000864.1_pt1 | contig 15035 bp, 15 predicted proteins | sample 1494931 | NCBI WGS metagenome assembly OAZY01 (sample SAMEA2579921, study PRJEB22360) | human gut metagenome | biome: human gut; feature: human-associated habitat; material: faeces | place: Denmark | collected 2008/2010 | reverse complement strand
GGATTAACAATTTGTCTAATGATTCTTCCAAGGCTAGTGTCATAGGCTCCTGGAAACCAAGATAACAAAGCGTAGACAACAAGAAGTATCTCTGCAACGTTAACGACACGTGCCCAAATAACATATAGTAATATAGACATTGCTTAACGTCTCTTCATGTCAAAGTCAAAGTTAGCTTCTTGATTACCGTGTGCCAAACCAATCTCTTCAATATCAACAACGACATTGATTGGTGTAAGCAAGTACATTGAAGAGCCAACTTTTTGAAGATTCCCAGTAAGTACTTTACTTGCACCATCAATGAAATCAAGACAACGACGAGCTTGTGCCTCTAACATATACTGAAAATCAATCAAAACACATTCATTTTCGATCAAAAGTTCTACAATTTCCTGAGCATCTTCATACTTCTTAGGATATTTAATTGCAATTGTTGTTTTTGTTGTACTCATTTGATGTGGTCCCTGATTTGCTTGTGAACGACTCAAAGGTAAACTACGAAGAACTTGTGTCTCCTGCAAGTCTGCGTTAACATGTTGACGACGAGGAGGAACTGTTGCCTGTGAACGCTCAGGTTGACGTTGCTGACGAGGTTGTGTCTGCGCTGGTCTCTGCGCTTTTACAGGACGTTTTTTCTCTTCTTCTTTTGCAGCATCTTCATAATCGGTTACTTCGTCGGTATCAAAATATGAAACAATTTTATCAATTGTGTCTTTTAATGCCATAAGGTTAATCTCCGTTCTCTTTAAAGAATGCACTGCCGATTCTGACAAAGGTTGATCCATTTTGAATTGCCTCATCAAAATCTCGACTCATCCCCATGCTTAATTGATCACAAGGAACATTCTTTATTTTTTTCTCTTGAATTGATTTTCTAAGTTCATTTGTCTGTGAGAAAATCACATCAAGTTCTTGATCATCTGCATCAATTGGTGCCATTGTCATTAGTCCAACAATACAAATGTTATCAAGATTTTTAATTTGGTCTAGAACTGTATCAAGTTCTTCAGGCGAAAAACCATGTTTTGATTCCTCACCTGAAACGTTAACTTGAAGGAAACATTTAATCGTATGATTGGCACGCTTTTGAATTTCCTCTGCTAATTTTACAGAATCCAAGGCGTGAAAATAATCAACTAAATTAATAACATCCTTTACTTTTCGACGCTGTAAGGTACCGATAAGGTGCCAGGTCAAATCATAATTGTTTAAAGCTTGATACTTATCTAAGAATTTATCCACGCGATTTTCAGCAATGTGTTTAATTCCTGTTTTAACCAATTCTTCAGCAATATCACTAGAGACATATTTGGTTACGGCAATAATATTGACTTCATCACTAGAGCGATTAGCCTTCTCACAAGCTGCCTTTACCGCTTGATAAACATTATTTTTATTTTCTTCTATAGTCATTATTAACGATTTTTAAAGAATGGTGGTGTTTCCAACTCATCATCATCCTCAACTTCACTTGAAAATGTAGACATAGTCAACTGACTATCTAATTGGCCAGTTTCAGGACGTGAGATATTATCACGTCTTAAGTCCCAGTTTCCAAAAGCAGACTGCTCTTGTTGAGATGCTGCCGCTGCAGGACGAACCCCTGCTTGAGGCATTGAAGGTGTTTCATTATAGTCAAAATTTGGTTGACGTTCAAATGAAGGTTGAGAAACTGGACGTTGTTCTTCTTGAATTGCTTGCTGAACAGGTGCTGCTGGTTGTGACGGTACTGATGTCACTTTGCGAGGTTGAGCTTTCACTCCCGCTACTTTATCAGCACGATCTTGACGAACTCCTGTGGCAACAACAGTTACGCGAATCTCATCTTTCAATGTATCATCAATTGATGTACCCAACCAAATGTTAACACCGTTACCAGCTGCTTGGCCAACAATTTCAGAAGCTTCTTCAGCCTCTGTAAGAGTCATATCAAGACCACCAGTTACGTTAACGATTACGTCTTCTGCACCATCAATAGTAGTTTCAAGAAGTGGAGAGAAGATTGCTTTGCGTGCAGCTTCAACAATACGTTCCTCACCAGAACCAATACCAATACCCATAAGCGCATTACCTTTGTTTGCCATAACTGTTTTCACATCAGCAAAGTCGAGGTTAATCAAGCCTGGATTAGTGATAAGATCCGTAATACCTTGGACACCTTGGCGGAGAACATTATCTGCTTCGCTAAGGGCTTCAAGAAGTGGAGTTTTCTTATCAACAATTTCAAGAAGATTGTTGTTTGAGATAATAAGAAGTGTATCAACTTGCTCACGCAACTCTTGAATACCTTCAACCGCATAAGCACCACGTTTGTTACCTTCAAATCCGAACGGACGTGTTACAACTGCAACTGTCAATGCACCTAAGCTTTTGGCAATACGTGCAATTACTGGAGCTGCTCCTGTACCAGAACCTCCACCCATACCGGCAGTGATAAATACCATGTCAGATCCTGTAAGTGCTTCTGTAAGTGTTTCTTCACTTTCTTCAGCCGCCTTACGACCAACTTCAGGTTGACCTCCGGCACCAAGTCCACGGGTCAATTTAGGGCCCAATTGGATAACTGTTTCTGCTTTTGAAGAGCTGAGCGCTTGAATATCAGTATTAGCTGCGATAAATTCAACACCAGAAAGACCTTCTTCAATCATTCGGTTGATGGCGTTTCCGCCACCTCCACCGACACCGATAACTTTAATGACAGCACCTTGAACAGATGCGCTATCAAATGAAAAACTCATTTTATTTCCTCGCTTTTTCTAGATTAAATTAATCGAACATACTACCAAAGATACCACGAACACGATCTCCAAGTTTTTGTTTTGGTTCATGATTTCCTTCTTCAACTGGCAAAGGCACTTCGATTGTATTCTCAACTGGAATAGGGTTAGGTTGTGGAGCCACTCGTGGCGCTGGTGATGGTGCTGGAGTTCTGTCAAAACTCAATGCGGGAGCCTCATTGTCGATAGGTTTACGACGGAGATACTCTTCACCAGATACTGCTCGTTGAGCAATAATATCAACTTCTGTAAGAAGGCCAACATACTCAACAAGACTAATCACATTTGCAAACATCGGATTACGAATGCCTACTTGATTTGGTACGTAAAGTTTGACATTTGTCTCAAAAAGCTCTTGAGCAACTTCAACTACACCAGGCATAATAGCTGTACCACCTACAAGGACGATACCACCAGGTAAATCAAGTAGACGACCACGAGTCAAATCTTGTTTCACTCTGTCCAAGATATGTTTCACACGAGCTGAGATAATTTCAGCAAGGTATTTTTCAGTGATTTCAACAGGTGAATTTTCACCTACAACTTCAACTTGAACAGTTTCAGATTCACTTGCTTCGTCAATATCAGCATTACCAAAATTAAACTTAAGCGCTTCTGCAATCTGCATAGAAGTCTTCAAAACCTTTGAAATATCCTTTGTGATGTATTCGCCACCTTCAGAATAAATATTGGTAAACTGAAGTTCTTGCGCACGCATACTTGCAACGGTAGTTTGACCGCCACCCAAATCAATGACTGTAGCACCAAACTCACGTTCACCTTCATTTAAGACCGCACGTGTCATCGCAAGAGGTGAGATAATAATATTCTCAACCTTAATACCTGCACGTTCAACCGTCTTACGAAGATTGTGAAGGATTGTTGTTGGTCCTGTATAAATGAGACCCCTCATTTCAAGACGAATTCCCATCATTCCACGAGGATCACGAATTCCTTGGAAGCCATCAACGATAAACTCTTCAGGAACTAGCGAAATAACCTCACGCTCAGGTGTAATGCTCTTAGTCAAGGCTGAGCGAACAACACTTTCAACATCTTCATCTTTGATTTCTTTTGATTCACTTGTTACAGGAATCATCCCTTGGGTAGGCTCAATTTGAAGAAGATTAGCTGGAAGCCCAACATTAACTTGCTCAATAACAATACCAGCTTTTTCTTCTGCTTGTTCAATAGCTGTTTTGATGGATTTCGCTGCAGCGTCAATGTCAACAATGATACCATCTTTCACACCAGAACTCTTAACATTACTTACTCCGATGACATTCATTGATCCATCAATAAATTCAGCAACAAGAACCTTAATCGAGCTAGTTCCTATATCTAATCCTGTAAAAAAGCCATCTCTAGCCATTCACTCGACCTCTCAATCTTTCCATTCAATATCTTTGTAAACTGTATAAAAACAGAATTATTCGGATACTATTGTACCATAAAAAAACGTAAAATGTCAGCATTTTACGTTTTTTATTATTCAATATTAACCCTGAGCTAGGGAAGTTTGATGTGAGTTTTCTTGCCCTACTGCAGGAATACTTTCTCCTTGGTCACTTGAACTTTCGGTATTAGTATCCTCTCCAGAACTTTGTACAGACGATTCTGACTCTTGCCCTTCTTCAGAAGTAGCACTGGTTTCTTTACTATCAGTCTTGTCTTTATCTTTCTTTTTATCCTTATCGGATTTTTCAGATTTTGATGCTTCAACTTCCGGAGTCGTCGTATAAATACCAACTTCCATATCAACAATAGTCCCATCTGAAAGATGTTTTTTAATTTTTTGGTAATATGGTAACTTGATTGTTAATTGAGATAGTGGGACACGGATGGTATTGCCATCATACAACTCAATAGTCAACAAATCTGAAGTTGCCTTGGTAGGTGTTAAATTAATAATCTGAATGTTATTTTTGATTTTAGCATCCAGTTGATTTAGCTCTTTTACAAGTTCTTCAATTTTCTTGTCATCATCTATTTTTAAAGTAATAAATTTATCTGGAAGATTTCCTGTTGAAACCGTTCCACCAGTTTTACCACTCTCGAGAATTGACATATAACCATTGCCAGTTTGACGATAAGCCACTATCGGGTATTCTTTTACTGCAATGTTAAATTGATTTGGAAAGTCATAGGTCACATTCGCTTTTTTAACCCAAACATTTGTTTTTTCAACAGTTCTCGCAACTTTGTTCTGATTTAAAAAGACATAACTAATATAATCTGTATCAAGAATACCACTTGCCACTTTCACATCTTCTGGCAAAGCATTTTTTGTTCCTGAGACAGTGATAATCTTTTGCTTAGACCAAGGCGAGATATAGAAGAGTGAAAACACAATTAAAATAGCAGCTGAGAAGACAATGAGACCAGCAAGATTTTGTTGTGCAATAGGAATGTTACTGCTTGATTTCAACTTATTCTTTTTTTTCTTCTTGGCCTTTTTTTTCTTTTTAACCTTCTTCTTTTCCGGTACCTTGTTTTCGATTGAAGTATTCTCTTTCTCTATGCCTTCAGAATCTTCGCTCTCTTTTTTTCTTAAAAATTCCAAGTTTCGCTTCTGCCACTCCGTCAGAACTTGTTTTTCTTGTGAATTTTGTTCCTTTTTTGCCATGAAATTCCTTTATTTATTTGAAATACTAGTTACTAATAGGTGGTAAAAATCATCAGGAGATGTGATTTCCTCAGATTTTGCCATAGCTTCTTTGTAAGTCTTTGCATTTTCAACAAGTTGTTCTAGCTCATTATTCAAAGTTGCCCAACTTAAATCAGGTTCCTGTAATTGGCGGGCATAACCTTTTCGTTCAAAATAAGCAGCATTTTCAAGTTGATCTCCACGGCTAGCTTCTTTCCCCAAAGGAATGATTACATGCAGTTTTTTCATCGCCAATAATTCAAAAATGGTATTTGAACCACCCCGAGTTACTACTAAATCAGCCAAATCCATAAGAGGTTGGTACAAATCTGTTACATAATCAATTCGGTAGAGATGAGGTTGTAAGGTATTTAATGAAGAATCACCAGAAATATTAATGACATTGTAGTGTTCAGTCAGTTGTGGAGTATTGCTAATAAAATCATTAAAAACCTTTGCACCAGCTGATCCACCGATAAAAAGAACGGTTTTCAAATTGGCATCAAACTGTTTCTTAATATTATCGAGGATATCTTTTTGGCCTGTTTGTGCCACACCAACCTTCGTAATAGCGCCAACATGTTTTGTCTTTGTCAACGCTTTTGGTTGCTCAAAAGTCGTAAACATCGTAGTTGCAAACTTGTAGGCAATTTTATTGGCTAACCCCATAGAAAGGTCAGACTCATGCACATAAACAGGAACTCCTAATAATTTAGAAGCAATCACTGGCGGTACAGAGACAAATCCGCCCTTAGAAAAAAGTGCTTGTGGCCGAATCTTTGCAATAATCGCAATAGATTGAAGGATTCCCCAACCAACTTTAAAAACGTCAAGCATGTTTTGCCATGAAAAATATCGACGTAGCTTCCCTGTAGCAATACTGTGGAAGGTAACATCTAAACCAGATTTAGAGATTTGTTCATGTTCGATGCCATGCTTATCACCAATATAGTGAACCTCCCATCCATCTTTGATGAACTTTGGAATTAAGATAAGATTTAGGGTCACATGTCCAACTGTTCCACCACCGGTAAAAACAATCTTTTTCGATTTTGCCATAGCTTATCCCTTCAATTGCTCAACCGTTGCGATAAATTCATCACCACGCACTTCAAAATTCTTGTACATATCCCAGCTGGCGTTAGCAGGACTCAATAAAACAACATCTCCTGCACTGGCTTGATCAAAAGCAATACGTGTTGCATCAGCTACATCTTTAGCATCAAGATAAGATACACCTGCTTTCTCAGCGGCACGTTTGACACGAGGAGCGGATTCTCCCAAAATAATCATTTTCTTGACTCCTGTAATATCAGGAACGAGTTCATCAAATTCATTACCACGATCTAAACCGCCAGCAATCAAAATGACTTTACTATTATCAAATCCAGAGAGTGCTTTTTGGGTCGCCAAAATGTTTGTTGACTTACTATCATTATAGAATTTCACGTCGTTAATGGTATCAACGAATTGAAGGCGATGCTTAACCCCTCCAAAACTTGCTAAAGTTTCTTTGATTGCCTGGTTTGAAATACCTGACAGCTTAGAAACCGCAATTGTAGCTAAGGCATTTTCCACATTGTGACTACCAGGAACGCCAATCTCATCGGCTTTCATAATCAACTCACCTTTATAGTAGAGACCTCCGTTTTCAAGATAGGCTCCATCTACTTTTTCCACAGTTGAGAATGGAACGACTTGTGCTTTCGTCTTAGTAGCCAACTCCTTAGCAAGATTTTGGTTAAAGTTCAAAATAATGAAATCATCTGATGTCATTCGATTTTGAATATTCCATTTGGCTGCCACATATGCTTCAAAACTACCGTGATAATCAATATGTGTTGGCATCAAATTGGTAATAACCGCAATGTGGGGATGGAAACTGTCAATTCCCATCAATTGGAAAGAAGACAATTCCATAACTAAGGTGTCTTGAGCGGTCACTGATTGGGCAACTTCTGATGCAGGGAAGCCGATATTTCCTGACAAGACGCCAGACTTACCACCATGATTTAGGACATCAGCAATCATAGTTGTCGTTGTCGTCTTACCGTTTGAGCCAGTTATACCAATAATCGGTGCCTCTGACACTAGGTAAGCCAATTCAACTTCAGTCCAGACTGGAATTCCTTTTTCAAGCGCACGGGCTACCATCGGATTGTCGTAGCGAATCCCAGGGTTCTTGACCATTAGTTCAAAATTTTCATCCAAAAGCTCAAGAGGATGTCCACCACAAACAACCTTAATTCCTTCTTCAAGAAGAGCCTGAGCCGAAGGGTTTTCCTCAAATGGTTTTCCGTCATTAACAGTGACGATAGCTCCTAACTTAGCCAAGAGGCGAGCTGCTGCTTCACCAGACTTTGCCAAGCCAAGAACCAAAACTTTTTTATTTTCAAATTGTGTTACTGATTTCATAATTCGTCCATTCTCTCAAATTGTATCATAACCATTTTACCTTTTATCCCAGCCTATTTCAAGAAGTTACCTCTTCTAAGCACAGAAAAAAGCCAATCTAGGCGATTGACTTTTTAAGGTTCATGTGACTTATTTTTCTTCTTGTTCAGTTTTTTCATGCTTTAGCTCTGACATGGAAAAGAAATCTTTTAAAGTAAAATAACTCAATACAAGCATTCCCACTGTGACAAAAAACTCACCGGGTAAACTGAAAAATTTGATGATTGATAACACTGCTAAAAGTAATAGCAATGCTGAGGTAACCATGACAAAGAGGAGATTCATGGTGTTTTTTACCGACTTGGGTGCAATAAAGAAATAAAATGACGAAATCAATATAGCAACAATCAGATAAAACATCCCTTCTCCTCCCTATAAATTATTCAGCTTCTGCTGCTTTCTTCTTACGTTTGTTAGCTTTATCACGCTCTGCTTTATTCAAAATTTGTTTACGCAAGCGGATAGATTCAGGTGTTACTTCCATGTACTCATCATCATCCAAGAATTCAAGTGATTCTTCAAGTGTCAAGATACGTGGAGTCTTGATTACGGCTGTTTGGTCCTTCGTAGCTGAACGTACATTTGTCATTTGTTTTGCTGTAGTGATATTAACACCAAGGTCATTTTCACGAGCATTTTCACCGACGATCATACCTTCATATACTTCTGTGCCTGGGTTAACGAAGATTGTACCACGTTCTTCAATACGCATAATTGAGTAAGTTGTCGCCTTACCTGTATCAATAGAAACAAGGGCACCACGGTGGCGTCCACCGATTTCTCCCGCTACAACTGGCAAGTATTGGTCAAAGGTATGGTTCATGATACCGTAACCACGTGTCATAGACAAGAATTCAGTAGAGAATCCGATAAGACCACGTGCTGGTACAAGGAAAATAATACGTGTTTGACCATTACCAACCATTTGCATATCAAGCATATCACCTTTACGTTCTGAAAGGGCTTGAATGATAGAACCTTGGTACTCTTCAGGAGTATCAATTTGAACACGTTCAAATGGTTCGCATTTTACACCATCAATTTCTTTAATGATAACCTCTGGACGAGATACTTGAAGTTCGTATCCTTCACGACGCATTGTTTCAATAAGAATTGACAAGTGCAATTCACCACGACCTGAAACCGTCCATTTATCAGGTGAATCAGTCGGATCTACACGAAGAGAAACGTCCGTTTGCAATTCTGCCAAAAGACGTTCTTCGACCTTACGTGATGTTACGTGTTTACCTTCACGACCGGCAAATGGTGAGTTGTTGGCCAAGAAAGTCATTTGAAGAGTTGGTTCATCAATACGAAGTACTGGCAATGGTTCAACAGCATCTGTTGGTGTGATTGTTTCACCAACGAAGATGTCCTCCATACCTGAGATGGCAATCAAGTCACCAGCTTTAGCTTCATCAATTTCACGACGCTCCAAACCAAAGAAACCAAAAAGTTTTGTAACACGGAAGTTTTTAGTTGTTCCGTCAAGTTTTGAAAGAGTAACTTGGTCACCAACTTTTACAGTTCCACGGAAGACACGTCCAATACCAATACGTCCAACAAAGTCGTTGTAGTCAAGAAGTGACACTTGAAATTGAAGTGGCTCATCTGAGTTATCTACAGGAGCTGGGATGTGATCAATAATCGTGTCAAAGATTGGAGCCATAGTGTGCTCTTGATCAGCAGGATTATCTGACAATGATGATGTACCATTAATCGCTGATGCATATACAACTGGGAATTCCAACTGATCATCATCTGCGCCGAGTTCGATGAAGAGTTCTAGGACTTCATCAACAACTTCTTCAGGGCGAGCTGATGGTTTATCAATCTTGTTAACAACAACAATTGGTGTCAAATTTTGCTCAAGCGCTTTTTTTAACACAAAACGTGTTTGAGGCATAGTTCCTTCGTAGGCATCAACAACAAGGACAACCCCATCAACCATTTTCATGATACGTTCAACTTCTCCACCAAAGTCTGCGTGCCCCGGTGTGTCCATGATATTGATACGAGTACCTTTGTAAGCAACGGCTGTATTCTTAGCAAGGATAGTGATACCACGTTCTTTTTCAAGATCGTTAGAGTCCATTGCACGCTCATCAAGTTCCTTACGTTCATCAAGGGTATGCGATTGTTTCAACAATTCATCTACAAGTGTTGTTTTCCCGTGGTCAACGTGCGCAATAATGGCAACGTTACGGATGTCTTCTCTATATTTAGTCATTTTTTCCTCTTTAATTTTTATTTCAACTTTTCAAGTATACCACAATTTTAAGAAAATGGCAGAACCCAGACCAATTGTAAACGTTTTTCAATAAGAAAAAGGTGTAATAAGACCCCAGTTGGTCAGATACACCTTTTCGCATTATTTTTGAATTGTAAGAGCTAGACTGGCAGCTCCAATGATACCAGCATCATTACCAAGCTCAGCCAACTTCACTTTTGTTGTACGACGTACTTGTGGGAAAGCATAACGTACAAAATAACTTTCTACTCTACTACGTAAGAATTCTCCAGCAGCTGAAACACCACCACCGATAACTACAGAATCAGGGTTAAGGATGTTTGAAATATTTGCTGTGGCAAGGCCAAGGTATTCTGACACTTTGTCAACAATACTATCGGCGAACTTATCTCCTTCAGCCGCAGCCATAAAGATATCTTTACTTGTTACTTGTTCACCGTTATCTACAGCAGCCTTAATGGCTGAATCACCTTCATACTCCTCGGCCATATGACGTGCCAAACGAACCACACCAGTTGCTGAAGCTACAGTTTCCAAACAGCCATTATTACCACAAGTACATTCAAAACCTGTTTCAGGTTCAACGATAATATGACCAATCTCACCACCAGCACCAGCAACACCGTGAATCAAATTACCATCAGCGATAACACCGCCACCTACACCTGTTCCAAGTGTTACAAAAACAACATCTGGATTGTTGGCACCAGCACCAACCCAACGTTCACCTAAAGCAGCCACATTTGCATCATTATCAATAGCGAATGGAATACCCAATTCTTTTTCAATGACAGATCCAACTTCTTGAGTGTCTGCCCAGTTTAGGTTGAAGGCACCTGTTACCGTCTTATTTTTACGGTCAACAGCACCCGGAGATCCCATACCAATTCCAATAAAGTCATCTGCAGTGAGTCCGTACATTGCCAAACGGTGTTTCAAGGAATCAATAATATTTGGAACGATGTGACGTCCATCTTCAAGCGTATTTGTTTCAATCGCCCATTTTTCCTGAACGCTACCTTCTGCAGTCAAAATACCAAATTTGACAGTTGTTCCACCAAGATCAATACCCAAGAGTTTTTTGCTCATTTTCTTTCTCCATTTCAATGCGATGCTCATGTCGTAAAATCATTTCAGCAGATAGATAATTGTCTTTATCAATTAAGCCATTCTGGTAAAGAGCCTCTAACTCAATTTTCATCATCTCAATATCATAAAGTCTTTTACCTAGATAAACTATTATGCCAAATTGCTTCAACAACTGTTGAACATCATATAAAGTTCTCATAGCAATATTTTAGCAAAAAGCTTCAGTCATGACAAGAGACTATTGAAAACCTTTACAAATTATCAATACAAAATTTAAAACCCAAGCCGATAAGACTCAGGTTTTAATCTATTGGCAATTCGGGCAAATGCCATGGAAAATCATCTGTTCTCGAGTGATACGGAATCCTGTCTGCGATTCAACTTCTTCCTTGAAAGAAGGAATTGGCAAGTCTAAGTCAGTGATATGACCACATTTTTCACAAACAATATTCAAATGATCATGTCCCATAAAATCATAGTAGGTCGTATTATCATTGTTTACTTTAATTTCTGAGACGATTCCCTCTTCAACCAAAACTTTTAGATTGTTATAAACAGTCGCAAGACTCATACCTGGGTTGTCAGGGAGGAGATCATAATATATCACATCTGCACTAGGGTGCTGATCAGACATCATCAAATAACGGATAACAGCTTGGCGAGACTCCGTCAATCGAATTCCCTTCGCCTTTAACTGATTCAAGACATCTTCATAAACGCTTAAACTACGTCGATGTTGAGACATATCGTCCATTCCTTCTTCTAAAAGTATTTTGTTAATATTATACACTTTTAAAGGAACTCTTGACAATCATCTTAACTCAGAAAAATGCTTATTTCAAGCCAGGTTCTTTACCAAGTTCAGCAGTCAACATCCATACTGTTTTATCAATTTCTGACTTAGCTGCAGTAAAGATATCATTTGAAGGAGCATCTCCTTCTTCATCTGTAATATCCAAACCAACTTGGAACAAAACTGACAAGTATTTATATGTATCAACCAACAACTGGATTTGATCAGTCATTGATTTATCAAAAGTACCTGTAGTTTCTGTCAATCCTGAATTAGATGAAAACTCAACGAGTGTTGAAAATGGTTCCCCACCAATAGTAATCAAACGTTCGCTAATAACATCAAGATGACCGTTCAAGCTATCCATTAATTCATCCATTTTTGGATGAAGATAAAGGAAACCAGAACCACGCATATACCAGTGTACTTGGTGGACAATTGAAGCTGCTACAGACAAATCAGCAACTGCTTGATTCAAGACTGCTTTAGTTTTAGTGTTTGTTGATGCTGTAACATGATCATTAACTGTTTCAGTGATAGTTTCTTTAATTGTATGTACCATATTTTTTCTCCTTATTTAGAATTACTATTGTTTACATCTTTATTTTAGAACATTTCTAAATAAGAGTCAAATATAATGATTTTTTTGACTCTTTTTCGAATACATAGGTATGTTAAGTATCATTTATTTTTTTCTAGGAGCTTCCTTAGGCTCATTCATTGGCTTGGTTTGTGACCGTTTCCCCGAAGAATCCATAGTGACTCCTAGCCACTGCAGCTTTTGTAAGCACTCATTGCGATTTTTTGAGATGGTACCTGTCTTCTCACAACTTATTCTAAAATCTAGGTGTCGTTTTTGTCAAAAAGCTATTCCTTATCGTTATCTCTTTATTGAACTGTTCTGCGGAATAGTCTGTTTACTCTTTTTACACCACTTTCTAGATTTCGCTGAAGCCTACTTTATTATTTTCAGTCTCTGTCTAACACTCTTTGATTTAAAACATCAATCTTACCCACTTGTTATTTGGCTACTTGGAACTACGCCTCTCATTTTTTTGGGAAACTTTTACCTAACCTTTACTTTAGGACTCGCACTCGCTATCCTAGCTTGCCTCAAACACCTAAATATCGGAGAAGGTGATTTTCTCTACTTGGCAAGCGCCTCGCTCATTTTCCCATTTTCTCAAATACTACTGGCTATCGAAATAGCTTGTCTTTTGGGACTTATTTATTTCCTAGTCAGTAAAGACCTCAAGCAAAAAATCGCATTTGTACCTTTTCTGTTTGTAAGTATTTTATTTCTCACCTTCATCAAATAAAGCAAAAAAGCCGATGATTTCGGCTTTTTGATTTATTAATTCATATTAACACGGTGCCACTCGTTAATCACATAACAGAGCATACCCAGTTGTTGAAGACCCCAACCACTAATTTCTGATGAGTCTTCAGTCGAACCACCGAGGTAACGTGTATAGATTGCTACCATGTAAGGTGTGTCTTCCATAACAATAGCATCAACGTTTAGTGCTTCACGGACATAACCTGGTTTTTGATAAATCGTTAAATCAGGAAGGTAGGTCTTATAGTACTCATTAGGGAATGATTCACCAATGTAATGGAGAATATCCTTGTAGTTGTCCTGATGTTTCCAAAGGTAATCCAAAACTTGAATGTAATAATCTGTTGTTGTCTTATTACCATGCATTTGGATAGTCTTAACATCACCTTTTGACTTACCATATTTATCAAGCATACCATAGAATTTCTCTATACCACCTAGGCGTTCTGCCAAAGCATAAGCTGGAGTATTTTCAGAGTATACAAGAGAATATTCTTGCATTTCTGGAATGGTCATTGAACCACCAAAGGCAGCAACATAATTATCATGCTCACCTTGATACTCATACTCAGTGTTCGTAATATCAAAACGTTCCGTTAAAGAAAGTTTGCCTTTATTGACTTCATCCATGACAAGCATGTTTAATGGCAGTTTGTAAGTAGAACCTGCAGTCATTGGCTGAGTATCATTCATGGAATAATGCTCATTAGTTTTGGTATTCTTGTATGAGAAAGCAATTTGGCTAGCATCAATACCTTGATCAGCCAGATAAGCTTCGACCACTTGGTTCAAAGTCATATTGGCATAGTCATAAGTCAAACCATTGGCCGCCATCGTGTTAGCATCAGCATCCATAACAGCTTGTTTAGCTTCAGCTGACTTGTTGGTTGGTGTGACCTTTTCCTCTTTTTCCTTCTCATCTTTTTTAGCCACTTTTGAACTGGATCCAAAAATATTTCCAAAGTTACCTGAGTGACCAGCTTGCTTCCCTCGTCCTGCTAGAGCAAGCATAGCAATAAACAAAAGAACCACCAAAGCACCTAGGAAAGCCAAAATAAGGTAAGCTTTTTTATCATCTCGAGATGACTTAGATCTAGATTTCTTAGAACGCTTGCTCCTTAATGCTAAAGGTTCAGTTTTTGGTTCCTTTTCCTTTTGTTCATCTGATACGACTGTTTCCTTAGCAGGCTTCTTATCTACAGATTTTTTAGAAGACTTTTTATGTTCTTTTTTCGTTTCTTTCCTCTTGGACTTTTTGGCGTCTTTTTTGATATCCTTTTTATCATCCTTGATATCATTTTTGACGTCTTTTTTGATATCGTTTTGAAGGTCTTGTTCTAGCGAATCTCTCTTCTTGTCTTTAGTTTTTCGGCGACTTCCACTATACTTTTTGCTTGAATGTTTTTTCTTTTTTTTCATAACAATAATAGTTTAAGCTATAATGCCCTAAAAAGCAAGGAGATTTTACAGCCATATTACAAAAAAATCACCCTCAAGAATGAGGATGATAATAGACTTATTTAGCTGCTGCGTAAAGCTCAGCAACTTTATTCCAATTGATGATTTCAAAGAAGGCTTTGATGTAGTTTGGACGTACGTTACGGTAGTTTAGGTAGTAAGCGTGTTCCCAAACGTCAAGTGCCAAGATTGGTTTTTTACCGTCTGAGATTGGTGTATCTTGGTTG
>OAZY01000862.1_pt1 | contig 15071 bp, 12 predicted proteins | sample 1494931 | NCBI WGS metagenome assembly OAZY01 (sample SAMEA2579921, study PRJEB22360) | human gut metagenome | biome: human gut; feature: human-associated habitat; material: faeces | place: Denmark | collected 2008/2010 | reverse complement strand
CTCGCGATCTCGGCATTCTGGCTTCGACTGACATTCTGGCCGTCGATCAGGCCTCCATTGATTGGGTTGGAACGCTTCCGCCGGCAGAACGCCGGCCGCTCGAGGAGCGCATCACTTCGCGCAGCGGCCTTACGCAACTCGATGCCATGGAAAAGCTTGCCATGGGCGTGAGGCGATACCGCATTGAATCACTTGGATAACAAAACGCTTTTAGGAGACATCATCATGAATGCTCAACCATTATCACGCCGTCACGTGTTGCAGCTCGCTGCCGGTGCATTGGCCAGTGCCGGGTTGGTTCGGGGAAGTCTGGCTGCCTCAGGTTCCGATACCCGTGCGAAAGCGATCATTATTTATTTTTCAAGGACCGGCACAACCAAAGGGCTCGCCGAGGCTGCTGCCGCAGCAACTGGTGCAGATCTCCTCGAGCTCACGCTCAAGGACCCTTATGCGGATGATTATTCGGCCATGACGGGCATCGCCCGCAGCGAACGCGCAAACAATGCCAGACGAGAAATTGCCGCCGCGATTCCCGATCTTTCGGGATATGACGTCGTTGTGATCGGCAGCCCCTATTGGTGGGGAGGCTTGTCCATTCCAATGCGTACGTTCCTCATAGACCATCCGCTTGCGGGCAAACGTGTGCTGCCGTTCTGCGTTTCGGCCAGTTCGTCGCCCTCCGGTGCATGGGCCGATGTACGCACTTTTTGTCCGAATGCTCAGATTGCCGAGGGCTTTCACACGACGCAAAGCCGTGCAGCTTCGAGCCGAGATGATTTGGCCGCTTGGCTTAAGCGCAGCGGCCTTTGACGAAAAAACGGATGTTTTTTTGCTGCGCGAGATGCTGAAATGGGTGCAGGGGACATAAAGAGCAGAGCACAACGGCCAAGTGATGTGATGAGCGGCTTGAGGCTTTCGCTTTCACGCCGGCGCACGATTGAACTTGGGCTGGCGGTCGGGATGGCTTTCTCTGCGCCCGGTGTACGAGCCGCGGAGGAACCCCCAGAAGTATTTTTCTCGCCCGAAGTTTCGGCCGATGCGCTGATTCGTATTTATGAGAAGCTTTCGGGTGATTTGTCCGGCCGCGTCGGCATACGGCCACGCATATTGCCGAAATACGCAGCCAGGGCGTCGACTTTGCGCCGGTGGATGTGCTCGACAGAGCGGAGCGTCCCGAGGATTATGTGAAGCTTCCCATTCCTGGCGGCGCAAACTTGAAGGAGATTGAAGTGTGCCGTGCGATGCTCGAAGACTATGGCGGCATCGTTGTTCTCACCAATTTCAAGATGCCCAGCTTTGCGGGCTATACCGGTGCAGTGAAACACATCGGCATCGGTTTGGCGTCGCCCGACGGCAAGGCGGCCGTGCATGAGCCGGGCTGCCAGCGCTCAGAAGCATTCTTCACGAACCTTGCGGATGCCGCTTAAGGGATAAAAGCGCGTATGGGCCGCAAGATGATCGCCATCTCGATTCTCTCCAATATTCATGCCGAACCCTTTGGCGGCGCAGCGCCGAAAACCGGAAACCTAGGGATTGTTGGATCATTGGATCCCGCGGCAGCCGATCAGGCGGCTTGCGATTTGATTTGGCAGCTGCCCATCCGCACCGCTCAGAGGCAGTCTATGGCTCAAAAAATAGATTCGGGTTGGCTGCAGCTCGAAAAGCTCGCGGCAGTAAGTGCAGGAAGCCGCCTCTATCGCCGAACGGTTGTATGACAAAATTTTGCCAAAGGAGAAAAGTAGCAATTGGCAACAATTACCGAATACATACGGGAGAAACGGATTAATAAGTGTTATTCGTTGGATGCACTGTATTCGTGACGTATCTATCGGGTTAGTTCTTATGCCAATCTTAAATGGCCAATCCACTGCATCAGCAGGCGGAAATTAAAAACCTGTCTGCGGGCTTCGAAGTGCGCTCGTACTTTGAACAAAGCGTTTGATGTTTTCAGCATGAAGACCAACCGTTTTCAAACGGAATGCCAGAGGACATCAATAAAAAAGGAGAGAGTTATGACTGCCAATATTTCTCGTCGCCGCCTGATTGAGAGCTCAATCGTCGGTACGGCTGCGCTCGCCGGTACAACGTCCGCCTTTGCGTCCAAACCCGTGGCGAAATGGGATGAAACGGTAGACATCATCGTTGTCGGTTCAGGTTTTGCGGGCCTGGCCGCAGCAATTGAAGCCAAGAACGCTGGTGCGAACGTTATCGTGCTCGAAAAAATGGCCGTCTTCGGCGGCAACTCCGCCATTAACGGCGGCATTTTGACGGCTACGGGCTGTCCGCAGCAAAAGCTTCACGGCATCAAGGACTCCGTCGACCTGCTCGAAAAAGATATTCTGGCGGCCGGCAACTATATGAACTATGTCGATAAGGTTCGCTTCATGGCAGAGCGCGCCCTGTCGAACTATGAATGGACGGTCAATTACTTCGGCGTGGAATATCTGCCCGATGCCATCGGTCAGGAAGGCGGCCACAGCGTCCCGCGTTATGTCACCACGAAGAACGGTTCGGGTTCGGGCATCGTCTCCAAGGAAATCGACAAGTGCAAGGAACTCGGCATTCCGCTGCGCAACCGCGTTTATGTTGAACACATCATCCGCGGCGAAGACGGCCGTGTAGAGGGTCTTGAGGTGCGTGAAGGCTATCGTTTCCCGCGTGAAGACTCCGGCAAGACCAAGTTCATTCGTGCCAAGAAGGGTGTTGTGCTTTGCTACGGCGGCTTCTCGGCCGACGTTACGTACCGTATGTATCAGGATCCGAAGCTTAACGAAACGCTTGATACGACGAACCAGCCGGGCGCAACGTCTGAGCTCTGGCGTGAAACCTCAGCCATCGGCGCTCTTCAGGTTCAAAACGACTGGATTCAGTGCGGCCCGTGGGGCTGCCCGCGTGAAAAGGGCATGGGCATTGGCTGGATGTTCAATCAAACGGCTGCCGCTGAATATGGTCTTTGGGTGAATTCAGACGGCGCACGCTTCGTCAATGAGCTCGCCAACCGCAAGGTTCGCGCCGATGCGATCATGGTTGAACAAGCCAATGGCCGCAAGTGCTTCGCTATCTGCAATGAACCCAATGTCGGGCCGCTGAAGAAACAGCGTCCGGGTCTGCTCGACCGCATGCTTGAACGTAAAATCGTCGAGAAGTACGACACGCTCGAAGCTCTCGCCAAAGCTGCCGGCATCAAGCCCGATGCGCTTAAGGCTCAGGTCGAGAAGTTCAATGAGGTCGTGAAGGCCAAGGCTGATCCGGTGTGGAACCGCTACATCAATAACGATCAAGTACCGTTGGTTGACGGCCCCTGGTACGTCTGCGAACTGCAGCCGAAGGTTCACCACTGCATGGGCGGCCTTGTCACCGACAAGGAATGCCGCGTGCTCGATGTCCGCACGTATAAGCCGATTCCGGGGCTTTATGCCGCCGGTGAAGCGACGGGCGGCGTGCACGGCGCAGTACGCCTTGGCTCGGTTGCCATTCTGGACTGCTTGGTCTACGGCCGCGTAGCGGGGCAGACGGCTGCTAAGGCCTAAACCTTAAAAATCGGGATTTTGGGTGCGCAGGCACCTAAAGTTCCGCAGAGCCTTAAAAGTCCGGTTTCTTCTTTTCGGAGAGGAACCGGGCTTTCGCGTGAAGCGCAAAGCGACTGCTTCGCCGATCAAGCGTTTGGCCTATCGATGAGTGGAGGGGTTGTCGCGCAGCATTTTCCTTTTGCTCGGCGGTTGAGCCATCCATGGAAACTTTGCTTCATGCCATTGTGGAATATGTTCAAAGCCCGGCCTGTTGAAGATTCTGTCGGGCTTAGGCGTCTCGTCCGATTCGCAGCGCATATTGAAGAGCAGACCATGTGCAAGGCCAGATTTGTCAATGCTGCGCAGAAATTGCTTCAATGGGAAGGCTGCACTCGTTAGTCCCATCCGCGGACGTGGTCCAAAACCTCCGCGACACGGCCGTTCTCGATCAGTACGAGCGAAGCATAGGGGGCGGCTGTGGGGCAGGCGTGGTTGGGCAGAATGCGAAGACGTCTGCCGATCGGAAAGTCTTCCTGCGTGAGGGGAGAATTCTCCGGAAGGGTGAGAATGCCGTGCTCCTGATTGGTGCCCGTCAGGACGATCGTGCCGTCGGCGAGGGGCTTCCCGTCAATGCCGCAGACCAGACCGTAGCCGTAGTCGGTGTCGCGGAGAGCCGTGCTGGGGGCGGGGGAATGCGCGAGGAAGCCGCAGTCCAAAATGACGCGGCGCTTATCGACCTGACGGCCGATGACGGTAGCTAGGACGGATCCGGCGATGTCGTCAACGGTGCATGCGCCGACATTGGACATGAAGAGGTCAAAAAGCGCACATACGCCGGCACGCATCTCCGTGACGCCCGTTTCGTCTTTGGCAAACATTAAGGTCGGTGTGGAACCCGCGGAGACAATTTTGACGGTATGGCCGGCAGCGCGCAGTCTTTCTGCAGCCAGAACGATCCCGGCGCGTTCGGCTTCCGCGGCAGCTTCAATTTCCGCAGTCGACTTGCATTCGTAGCTGTCTCCGGCATGGGTGAGGACGCCCACGAGTTCTGCTCCGTCAGCGAGCGCCGCCGCAGCCGGCAAAAGCTCTGCACCGTCAGGACGAATACCGGAGCGGTGGCCATCGACATCGATCTCCAAGAGCACGGGAATCGTCGTTTTTTCCCTGCGGCAGAATGCCGAAACGGCGCGCGCGGCTTCTGCACTGTCGAGAATGATCTTAATGTCGGCGCCGAGACTGCGCAGACGGCTGACCTCGGCGAGCTTTTGCGGCGCAATGCCTACGGCGTAGATGAGATCGGTCACGCCCCTCGCGCCGAAATAACGGGCTTCGGCCAGCGTGGATACCGTGGCCGGACCTTGCGGCGTCGTCATTTGGCGCAGCGCAATGCCGATGGATTTATGCGTCTTCAGATGAGGGCGGAAGGCAACGCCGAGCTTTGCCGCTCGGTCCTGCGCGTGTCGAAGGTTCTTCTCGAGCTTCTGGCTGTCGATCACAAAGAGCGGCGTTGGAAGGCTCGGATCATCGAGCGCACAATCCTTGAGACTGGCGAGTGCTGGTGCGGCAAAACGGGAATCAACAGACATTGCGTTTTCCTTTGGGGCTTGCGGAGAAAAGGATATATAAAAAATTCTATATCATTGGCGAGACAAACTGTGTGACAGGCGATTTTTCTAATCATTATGCATGTATTTCCATAACTTTCAAAGCATATTGCATATAAAAAAATCTATGTTAAGATGCCTGTATCTGAGTTTTCCTGCTGTATGCCTAAGACGCTGGACAGCCATTTCTCAACAATGAGCACGAATCGAGCCCTTCAGCCGCCGCTTCCTGCGGCACTTCGTCCCTATGAAGATGTGATGAAACTCCTTGCGGCTTTCAGCGGGCCGAACTGTGAAGTCGTGCTTCATGATCTTTCGGATCCAGTGCACTCCGTCGTGCGTGTGGAAAACGGTGAAGTGACGGGGCGTGCCGTCGGTCAGGGACTGCGTCACTTAGTGCCTAACCTCTTGCGAATGCCCAGAACCGATGACGGCGGACTTAGTTCGGAGAGCCCGAATCTCCTGCCGGTTTATTGGCTCAGAAGCCGCGGGCGTCTGATTCGTGCACTGTCGCTCCTGATTCGGGACGATGCGGGCGAGGTGATCGGCGTTCTCTGCATCAATCAGGATGTCACCAATGTGTCTGCTGCTGCGGGGCAGCTTCAGGCGCTTTTAGCGCTTCTGCCGCCTGGAGAGGCTTCCATCCTTCCGGAGGCATCTGCAGATGCTCTCGCGTCCGAACACGCTGCGGTGCAATTGGCGTCTGCAGTCCCGAGAGACACAGAGGCCAAAGATCTTCAAAAAGATGCAGATATCGAACCGGAAGGCAGCGTACTCAAAACGGTTTACGCCATGATCGACCGCATGACGGAACGTATTCGGGCCGGAAGGTCGTCGTCGGCCGTTCTGGCCCGCGAAGAACGGCTTCCGCTCGTTCGCTTCATGGATACGCGCGGCGTGTTTCTTGTTAAGGGCGCGCTCGACTATGCCGCAGAGCGTTTGGGGGTCTCGAAGGTGACCCTTTACAGCGATTTGGATCTCCTCAGGCGCGAATCGGAATCAGCCGGCTCTTCCGGCTCAGGACGGCAGAAAAAGTGAAGAACACGCCAAAACCATAAAACATCCTTCACCGCCGGAAACGGCTGGGAGCAAACACTATGAAATTCATCGATCCCGGATTCAAGGGGAACAACCCCGGCCATTACAGCACAGCAGTGGTCTCAAACGGCATGCTTTACGTTTCCGGGCTGCTCTCTATGGACCCGGATACGCGCGAGGTCTGCACGGGTGACATTCAGGCGCATGCTGCGCAGGCCCTCCAAAATCTCGACCGAGTGCTTAAAGCCGCGGGTGTCGAGCGCAGTCAAGTGGTTTTCTGCCGCGTCTATACCCCGTCCAACGAATACTGGGGGCCCATTAACGCTCTATACGCCCAATTTTTTGGCGAACACAAACCCGGCCGGGTTGTCGTTTCGACTACTCCGCTTCACTTCGGCTGCCTCGTTGAAATTGAATGCATTGCCGAACTCGAAGCCCATGACTGATTCCAACTGATTCAAAGGGGAAGAAGAACCATGTTCAGCTATGTCTGCACCGCCTGCGGCAAAAAAACACCTGCCGATACGCTTGCGCCCGTCTGCGGCTGCGGCGGGCTCTTCGAACTCGATTTCAAGAGCCCGAAGTGGGATGACGCCAAGATTGATCAGAAGTACTGGAGTATTTTCCGCTACCGCGACTTTATGGCCGTTGACGGTGATGCTTGGCAGAGCGTCTCACTCGGTGAAGGCATGACGCCCTTGGTGGAACTCGAACCGGGGCTTTTCGTCAAGGTCGACTACGCCATGCCGACGCTCTCCTTTAAGGATCGCGGCGCGGCTACGCTGGTTGCTCATATGAAAGCGATCGGGGTGAAGTCTTGTGTGCAAGACTCGAGCGGCAATGCCGGCAACGCCGTAGCAGCCTACTGCGCGAGGGCAGGCATTCAGTGCGAAATTTATGTTCCGGAAGGAACGAGCCCCAAGAAGATCACCATGATTGAGGCGCACGGCGCCAAAGTGCATGTCATTCCGGGGTCTCGCGACCACTGTGCCGATGTTTGCCGCGCTCGAGTGCGTGAAGAGGGCATCTACTACGCCAACCACGTGGTGAATCCCTTCTTTTATGAAGGCATGAAAGCCTATATCTATGAGGTGTATGAAGAGCTCGGCCGTATCCCGGAACACGTTGTTCTGCCCGTCGGCAACGGCACGCTCTTTATCGGTGCGGTGAAAGCGCTCGAACATCTTCTGGAATCCGGCGCGATTGACCATTTCCCGAAGATTGTGGCGCTTCAGAGCGAATACTGCGATCCGCTCCTTAAAGCGCGCGAATTGGGGCTGGACGCACCGGTCTCCATCGACGTGAAGCCGACGATGGCCGAAGGCATCGCGAGCGGCAAGCCGCTTCGCGGCAGTGAACTGCTTGAAATGATGAAAAAGCACGACATTACCGTTGTAGCGGCTCCCGAGGACAAGATTCTTGCTGCCCGCGCCAAGATTGCGCGGGCCGGGCTCTATATCGAGCACACGACCGCCGCCAACTTTGCCGCTTGGGATCATTACTGCGAACTTTACGGACCGAGCACTGACGTGCTGATTACGCTCTGCGGCGCAGGGATTAAATCAGACCACTAATGGAGCCGGGCCCGAAAGCCAAGATCTGCAGATCGGCCCGCAGCTGATCTGCAGAACCAATATCTGCAGATCGACCCCGCAGCCGATCTGCAGATAACAAAAAAAAATCAAACCGCCACCACCACTGGAGACCTACCGCTATGCTCGGAATCCTCATAACCCTTCTTGTGATCGCAGGGGTTGCGTACTGCGTCCTCAAGAATTATTATCCGCCGATTATCCTGCTGCTTGCTGGTTTCGTGATGCTGATCTGTGCAGCATTGAATGGAACCATGCCGGTGGCCGACGCTAAGTCAACGCACTTCTTTGGGTTTGATCTGGCTGAAGCCTTCACAAACCTGATGAAGGGACGCCTGCCGGGACTTGGCCTCAACATCATGCTGATTGCGGGCTTCTCGGTTTATATGGACCGCATTGGCGCTTCCAAAGCGCTCGTTAAGCTTTGTGTGAAGCCGCTGAGCGCCATCCGCTCGCCTTATGTGCTCCTTGCCGTCACCTATGTGGTCGGTCAGTTCATGGCGCTCTTTATCAATTCCGCAGTGGGCCTGGGCCTGCTGCTGATGGCTTCCATTTATCCGCTCCTCATTGCGCTCGGCGTTTCGCGAGCCTCTGCTGCGGCAGTGATCGGCTCAACCTGCTGTCTGGATCTCGGACCTTCATCCTCGAATGCAATGCGAGCTGCCGACCTGCTCGGGACGGACGTAGTCACTTATTTCGTACAGAGCCAGATTCCGGTAGCGCTTTGCGTGATTGCCACAGTTGCCGTCGGTCACTTCTTCATCCAGCGCTGGTTTGACCGCAAGGCTCAGCATGCTGGAAATGCGGAAACTGCAGAAGCGCCGGCCGAATCGACCGATGAACGTCTCAAAAAGGCTTTTGAGGGTGCCGGTCCCGTGCACTATGCACTTTTGCCGGTGCTTCCGCTCGTTTTGCTGATCGTCTTTTCGCCGATGGTTTATGACGGCATCAAGCTCTCGCTGCAGACGGGTCTCATCGTCTCGATCATCATCGCTTTTGTGGTTGACTTCATTACGCGCCGCTCTTTCCGCGAGTCCACGAAAAACACCCAAGCCGTCTTTGAAGGCATGGGCAAAGTTTTCACTTCGACCGTCGGTCTCATTTGCTGCGCGGAACTCTTTGCGCTCGGCATGAATAAACTCGGCGGCATCAGCACGCTGATTTCCATGGCGGCCTCCATGGAGTCCGCCGGCGTGTGGGTGATGCTGCTCATCATGCTGACAATCATGGTCGTTGCCACCGTGGTGACTGGCTCGGGCAACGCGGCCTTCTTTGCATTCTCGCCGCTTCTGCCTGAGGCTGCTGCGAGCGTAGGCATCAACGCCGCGATTCTCGCCGTTCCGGTGCAGCTCTCTGCCGGCATCGCCCGTACGATGTGCCCGATTGCCGGCGTCATCATCGCGGTTTCCGGCATTGCCGGTCTTTCTCCCTTTGAACTTGTCCGCCGCACAGCGCCGGTGATGATCCTCGCGCTCATCATGAATGTCGCAGCTTCGGCAATCTTCCTCTAATTTCCTGACCCCGCTTTGGAGAAGAAATAATGACAGCACTCCTTATTAAAAATGCACGCGTCTTCGCGCCGCAGGATCTCGGCAAAAACGATGTTCTGATGGTCAATGACCGCATCGTTGCCGTCGGACAAAATCTCACGCCACAGCTGCCGGATCTGGAGATCCTGGATGCCGGCGGCAAGATTCTCACGCCGGGCTTTTTTGATCAGCATATTCACGTCACGGGCGGCGGCGGCGAGGGCGGACCGTCAACACGTACGCCGGAACTCGTGCTTTCGGAATTGATCCGCTGCGGCACAACGTCCGTCGTGGGCGTTTCGGGTACGGACTATACGACGCGCTCCATTCCGAATCTTCTGGCGAAGGTTCGGGCGCTGCAGACCGAAGGCGTATCGGCTTGGATGTATACCTCCAACTACAAGTATCCGGCAACGACGCTCACGGACTCTATTGCCAATGACCTTTTCTTTGTGCCCGAAGTGATCGGCGTGAAAATTGCGCTCGGCGACCACCGCTCATCATTCCCGACGGCGCAGCAGGTTCTTGCTGTGCTCGCTGAGGTTCGTGTCGGCGCAATGATTGCCGGCAAGACCGGTTTCCTGCACATTCACACGGGCAATATTCCGGGTGCCTTCGAGATGTATGACGAGATTCTGGCCAAGGGTTTCCCGATCAAACATATTCGTCCAACCCATTGCGGCCGTATCCGTCACGTTTTTGATTCTGCTGTTGAGTTCGGCAAGAAGGGCGGCTGGATCGACATCACCACCGGCGCATCCTGCTGCTTCGATCATCCCGCTCAGGCCGTGATTGAAGCGGTCGGCATGGGTGTTGATCCGACGCATATAACGCTTTCGACCGACGGCCACGGCTCTGTTCCGCGTTTCAATGAAAAAGGCGAAATGGTCGGACTCGGCGTGGGCGGCGTTGACGGCAACCTCAAGGAGACGATTCGCTTGATCAGCGACTACAAAATGCCGATCGAACAGGCACTGCTCTTCACAACGAAGAATGTGGGCGACGCGCTGGGTCTCAAGGATCAGGGACGCGTCGAAGTCGGCGCCTGTGCCAATGCCTGTCTTTTCACCGAAGATTTCAACCTCACTCATGTGGTCGCCCGCGGACACGTGATGATGCGTGACGGGGAGGTTGTGGTCAAAGGGACGTTCGAAATTTAATGAACGGCATTTTGTGAGCGTACGCTCAAGCCTCTCACGAAAATCAGCAGGTTAAGGTAGGTCTGCGCGAAACCGGATATGCCAAAAATATGAGTTGCCGCATGGACGATTTGTGCAGACCCTCCTTAGATACTTTTTCAGTAGAATAAAAAAGTAGAAATTAAGTTTTCTACGACCTCAACACGTAACCAAATATTGCACGGGGGGTAAACTGCCCCTCCCAGCGTTGAGCAATCGGCGCTTTCCTTCGAACTTCGTGTTTCAAGTCTTCGGGCTTGGATGCGAAGTTTTTTTATTTCCTCCAAGCCTCGAGACAATCTCTTGGAGAGAAATGAATGAAGAAAAGGCAATTAACGCCGTTGGCTCTTGCCGTGGGATTGGCGCTTATCAGCCAAGTGGGTTTAGCGAAAGATCAGACCGGGGCGACAATCAAGGCCACCCAAGCTACCACTACGAAGGAGTTTACCGACACCACGGACACTTATACCGCTAGAGATGCAGACACGGAAACGGTAGCGGGTGTGAATGGCAGAACGCTCAATGTCACCTTCAAAGACTTAACCCTGGTCAATAACAGTACGAACCAGTTGTCTTCGGTGATCAACGCCGAAACGGGAACTTTGACCTTTACCGGGGATAAGTTGACCCTGAAAAAAAAGCTTGTTACTAACCAACCCGCCAGCGGCAATCAAGCTTTCATCAACAACAAGAAGCAGAACGGAACAACGGCTGCAACAGGCACGCTGACTTTTGACACAGCAGTCAGCATGGAAGGTTCCGTTATCAACGGTATGTATCTGCAAGGTACGGCGACCTTCAAGCAGGGTTACGACATGGTGATTGACCGTACGGGGCAGACAGGTGGATCAGTTGTTACGGGGGTGTTCTTCCAATCGGGAGGGACTCTTACCACGGAGCAGCCGACTTCGATGACGGTGACGGCCAGCGCGAACGATACAGCTCTGCGGGGTATCGGCTTGACGACCGGAGAGACGTTGTCGACCAAAGCGTTGACGATGACTTTGAACGGCAACAAGTCCTTGACCAACTTCCAGGGTATTTTGGACGCCACCAACGTGAAGAAGGCCGACATGACGGTCGACGGCCCCTTATCCATCACGATGAAGACGGGATACGCGGCTCGAGCCTTGGATCTGCGCGGGAAGCGCAACTACGTCTTTAAGGACACCGCCACGATCGACATCAGTGATGTGACGAATGCCTATGGTCTGTATACGCAAGGAGCGGTCGATTTCCAAGGGAATGTTGACATGACCCTGGATGCAACAGGCGACTCTTGGGGCATATATGCAGACAGTGAAGCCGCGAACGTGAAGCTCAAGAACGCCGTCATCAAGTTCACGGGTACCGATACGACGGTTGACCAAACCGCCATTCATCTGAATGATCAAGCCAAGCTGGAGGCGGATTCCTTGGAGACCAACGGCAAACAAGCGTTGTTCGCCGGGGGCGGCTCCAGCATCAACGTCAAGGGGGGCTTGATTGCCTTCGAGCGTGAATCCGCCATTGATGCCGACGGCGACGGCAGCAGCATCGTCGTGAATGCCGACGGCAAGGGCAAGGTGCAATTTTGGGGTTCCACCGGAATTGTCGGCAACAGCACGCTGGAAATGACCGTGGGCTCCGGTGCGGACGAAGATTCGTATTGGAGTGTGTCCCAAGAGTCGCGACTGACCAAACTGTCCGTGGCCTCGAACGCGGCCCTCAATTTCTTGGTGACGCCGGACATGGTCAACAGCCTCACGAACAAGGCCATCGTAACCTCGACCGGAACGGTTCCCGTTTTGCTGCATTCCGACAGCAAGATCGCGTTGGCCGGCACGGGGTTCGACCTCGACCAAGGGCTCAACATCCCGCTGATTTACAGTGACGCCGGCATTGCCTTGGATACGCTCAACAACCTTTTGGAGGCGGACACGAAATTGCCGGACGCTCTCAAAACGGATTTGACGCTGGAACGGTTGAAGTCGCAGGCCCGCATCGAGACCAATCAGCTCAGCAAAGACAAATACGATTTGCTGATGGATGCTGATGCGAAGACGTTGGTGGCAGAGTTTGCGCCCCAACAGAATCCTGATCCGGACAAGCCGAACCCGGATCCCGATAAGCCAGGAACTGATCCTGACAAACCAGGTACTACTGAGCGTGTAAATGAACAAACTGACGCCCTGATTCAATCGAGCTTAACCGCCGCGTCGACGTTGTTTGCGGCCGATGAGCTCTTGATTGATTCCACCATTAAATCCCGCCAAGGCGTGCGCCAAACCGGCCCCTTTGCGGCGGCCAAAGTCGGCAAATACGACCTTGATGTGTCGGGTTCCGCAGATTCGACGGTGATTTCCGGCCTGTTGGGGTACGCCTTCAATGTGCAGGATTCTGAGGTCGGCGGCTTCATGGAAATGGGGCACGGCACCTATGACACGAAGACCGCGGACGTCGGTTCGCTCTTTGGCGTGGCCACGGGTGACGGCAAACACAATTACGTGGGCTTCGGTGTCTACGGCAACTATGCGACGCCAGTGGACTGGCTGCATGTCACCGGATACGTGAAGGGCGGCTGGCTGCGGAGCGAATTCGCCGTGGATTTGGGCGGTGTGGACGAAGACTTTGACCGCACCAGCAACTACTGGGGCGCACATTTGGGTGTGTACGGTGAGTTCGCCGTGGCCGACAAGTTCAAGAACCGCACCTTCATCAACTACTTCTATGACGGTCGGGAAGGCGAGAACTATCGCTCTAAGGGCGGGGTTGAATACCACCTCGATGCTCTCAACCTGCATCGGGCGCAAGTGGGATCGGTGTTTGAGTACGCCTACACATCGACCCTGCGGCCCTATGTGGCATTGACTTACGAATACGCCTTCAAAGCGGATGCCAAAGGCAAATTCACTGACCAAGACGGTTCGATGGCTTTGAATGCAGCCGATCTCGAAGGCAGCACGGGCATCGCCTCCATGGGCTGGACCTATCAAAACGAAGCCAAGAGCTTTGAGTTTGACATCGGTCTCAACGGTTATGTCGGCAAGCGTCAGGGCGTGAGTGCCCAGGCGCAGGCCGCGTGGAAGTTCTAGTCATCCATCTGCCGCAGTCCAAGTGAATTCTTTCCTTGGCTGCGGGCCTTTCTTTGCCCCGGATGCCTGGAAATTCTTTCGTTCATTCCGCTTCCGGGGTGTCAGACACCTTATACGAGTAAAAAATGAAATACGGAAAATTGACCCCGTTGGCCTTCGCCTTGGGAATGCTTTTTGCTGGCCAAAGCTTGGCTGCTGACACGGTAGTTTGGGATGCGAACAACAAGCGTCCGGCCAATAGTTCTAATTCCAGCGATTTTGGTAAAGACCTCAGCATTGAACTTGCCTCGGACAATACGCCCGACTTTACAAATCCAGACTACCAGATGCAGGGTTTGATGGAAGATAAATTGCGACCAACCCCAATTTGGGGCACAGTCACCACTCACGAAGGGTCAAAATATAACTTGTGGATCGGTACTCAAACTATGTACATCGACACCTTTATTGACAAGGCCGACGGAAATCGTAGGTTTGGCAGTTCGGGGGCACAGGCGACTGGTCTTACCAATTCCTATGTTCGCGAAGTGGGATCCGGTGGCTTGCGCCTTCAGAACAACACTATTAGAAACGTATCTATCAAGGCAGGGGCCGAGTTAACCCAACTAGCATTTGAGAAGGTGAGGTTTCCCCACTTGGGTGACAAGAGCACTATTGAGGCTGTGGAAAACTCCGGAACGATTCAAGAGATCAATGTCATGGCTGATGGTATTGCTTCCAATACCGCCAGCAAAATCGAAGAAATCAAGAACCACGGCACAATCGGAAATATTTCCTCGATCAATATCGGCACGTTGTCTTCAGACGCTGGATCCATCAAGTCGATCACAATGCCCACCTTTCAGATCGACAAGATTGATTTGAAAGGCACGGCTTTGGGCGATGCGACGGCTTCGCGTGCCGACGGTGCTAACGGTATCTTGGTCACGGGAACCGGCAAGATCGGTACGGGACAGGGTGACGCCATCACGATCGACGCCAACAGTTCGATAGCCGGGTTCAGCATCGAACCCTTAACAAATGCGGACGGCTCTGTCGCACAGGGTGTCATTGACGGCGACATCAATATCGCAGGCAAAGTCCACGAAATCGATCAGGGTACTGGAGCCGAAAACCTCACGGCCGGCATCGTCAACCTCGGTACGATCAACGGCGCTCTGAAATACAGCGGTGCCGATGAATTAACGCTCATCAATCACGGCACGCTGAAAAAGACGGCTGCCAACGACCAAGCGAACTTGGTCTTGTCGGGGACCGGTACGGTGCGGGTCAAGGAATGGTATGTGCACATTGACGGGGAAAATGTGACGCAGGACACGGCTATGGTGGTCGATGGTGTGGACCATCTGAGAGTTGATAAGCTCGTCATGACCTCTATTCAGAATGTGGTGACGGAGCCCGGCGACCCCAAATTCAATCTGAATTACGCGGTGCTCGATGCCAATAACAATTTGAAGGAGCTCGATGAGTTCAATCCCAATGAAATCGCTCGTCCCAAGGAGGTGGAATTTAGTGATGAGCTCAAAGATTATGGTTTGGGCGGCCGC
>OAZY01000840.1_pt1 | contig 15442 bp, 12 predicted proteins | sample 1494931 | NCBI WGS metagenome assembly OAZY01 (sample SAMEA2579921, study PRJEB22360) | human gut metagenome | biome: human gut; feature: human-associated habitat; material: faeces | place: Denmark | collected 2008/2010 | reverse complement strand
TGCGCTGAAGCGCCGATCAGCAGATAGTGATCCCAGAAGCCCTGGACATAGATGTGTGGAATAGCGGTGCCTGCCGCCATGGCCGCCTGATTGACCGACAGGTTGGCCATCCAGAAGGGATTCATGATCCCGGTGACGATCAGCGCGCCGTGGATCCCGGCGAACCACAGTACCTGACAGACCAGCACTGACAACAGAATGGCCGGCAGCGTATCGGAAGCCGCGACCAGCGGTTTGACCAGCGACATGATCGCTTCCGGAATGATCATCCCCAGCTGAGCCTCGATAAACAGGTTCAGCGGATGCAGCGTCAGAATGATCGCCAGCACCGGGATCAGGATCTCGAACGAGCGCGCCACCCCGGCAGGCACTTCCGGCGGCAGGCGAATGGTGATGTTATGCCGCTTGAGGAAGGCGTACAGCTCGGTGGAATAGATGGCCACCAGAATGGCGGTGAAGATCCCCTGGCCGGAGAAGTAGGCCGTAGAGATCTGGCCATCTTTCAGCGGCGCGGCCACCAGCAGAAACGACATCAGCGACAGCATCCCGGCGGTCAGCGAGTCCAGGTGATGGTGCTTGGCGAGGCTGGCGGCGATCCCGACGGCAATGAACAGGGTCATCACCCCCATGCTGAAGTTGAACGGCAGCATCAGCGCATCGCGATGATCGAGCGAAAATTGCAGCCAGGCGCGGGCAAAGCCCCACGTCGTATCCGGAGAAAACGGCGGGAAGATAAACACCAGCAGGAACGAGCCGACGATCATAAAGGGCAGGGCGGTAATAAAACCGTCGCGGATCGAGGTGACGTATTTTTGCTGGCCGATCGCCCCCGCCATAGGCGTGATCTGCCGTTCGATCACATCGATCAGTTTAGCGTACAGAGAGCTCATGTTCTTTCCTTAGTTCTTGTTTTCAATGAGGGAAAGGGCGAAATCGAGGACCGCGGCGCCTTTTTGCATGCCGTAGTCCATCATATTGATGGGTTCGACGCGGATACCGTATTTATCCGCCTGTTTTTGCAGATCCTGCTGCATGTATTTCACCTGCGGCCCCAGCAGCACCACCTGATAATGGCCAACCTGTTCGGCGAACTCCGCTACGCCATAGGCATTGATCTCTACCGGCAGGCCCCGCTGTTCGGCTTCGGCAATCATTTTTTTCATCAGCAGGCTGGTGGACATGCCTGCCGAACAACACAACATAATTTTTTTCATAAGTACCGCTCCTGATGAGGTTGGATGAGCGGACTATAGTCAAAATGGATGCATTACGGAAAGCGCTTTCCGTTTGTGGATTTATTAATTGTGACCATGATCACCTATGGCAGGCTTTCACTTTCCGGTGTTGTGGGCGATCATCCCGGCGAGACAACCATTCGCAAAGGTAGGAGTATGAACATTCAGTTAATGAATGTGGCCGTGGACATCATCGAGCAGCGGCTGGCGCCGCTGGCGAATGTTCTGACGCGCAACAACCACATTACGGCGATGCGCGATAGCTTTGCGCTGGCGATGCCCTTTGTGATTGTTGGCAGCCTGTTGGTACCCATTTTGTTTCCGCCCGTTTCCATCGACGGCGCCTCGCGTTTCGGCCAGGTCTATTTGCTGCTGCGGCCTATCCTGCTGCCGACCTTTCAGCTAACCATTGGCCTGGTGGCGCTGATTGTCGCCTTCGGCGCCAGCGCCAGTCTCGCCAAGCAGTACCGTCTGCCGGAACGGCTCTGCGGTTTAACCGGGTGTCTGGCTTTTCTGCTGTTTATCGGCTTTCGCGAGACTGCGGTGAGCAATGTTTATCTCGGCGGTATGGGGATATTTACCGCCCTGATATCCAGCACCTATTCCATTGAGATAATTCGCTTTTTCTACAAAAAAGGCTGGTGTATTCGCTTGCCTGATGAAGTGCCGCTGATGACCCGCAATGGCTTTCAACTGCTGATCCCGCTGCTGGTGGTGATGCTGTCGATAAGCGTGATGAATGCCATACTGCTGCAGACCACCGGACGCATCGTACCGGAGTTGATCAGCGAAGCGGTGCGGCCGCTGGTGCTGGCGTCCGACACGCTGATGGCGGTACTGATCTCTTTATTTATCTGTAACTTACTCTGGTTTATCGGTATCCACGGCGCGCTGATCATCACCGGGATCATGAACCCCTTCTGGATGACCTATCTGTTTGAAAATCAGCAGGCGCTGGCGGCGGGTTCGCCAACGCTACCGCATATTTATCTGCAGGGGTTCTGGGATTTTTACCTGCTGATCGGCGGTATTGGCTCCACTTTGCCGCTGGTGCTGATGGCGATGCGCAGCCGCTCGCGGCAGCTGAAAAGCGTGGCAAAAATTGGCCTGCTGCCGTCGCTGTTTAATATCAACGAGCCAATACTGTTTGGTTTTCCGGTAATCATGAACCCGGTTTTTTTACTGCCGTTTCTCTTTGTTCCGCTGATAAATGCCTGTATCGCATGGTATTTAACTCAGCTGGGTATCCTCGACCGCGCGGTGGCGATGCTGCCATGGTCTATGCCTTCCCCGCTGGGGGCAGCATGGTCGGCGAACGGTAGCTGGAAAAATTTGTGCATGAGCCTGTTCGCGATGTTTAACGCCTGGATGCTCTATCGCCCCTTCTTCAAAGTGTACGAACGCCAGCTCGCGGAAACCGAACGCTGACCCCCTCGCCGTCGGCGGCTTATCCCCCGGCGGCACTCATTCACCTGCTCCTCCTTCCGCTCTGCTGCCGGCTCCCGGCGGCATTCTTGTTATTTTATGTGATCAGTCTCACGAATATATTCGTCGCGGAGCGAATTTTGTGAACCAGATAGGCAATTATGGAAAGCGCTTTCCATTAACGGATGTACATTTCCATTTTTGATCCGTAAATTTCCCCTCCGTTATCGGTTCGTGTTAACAAACATAACGTGGGAAAAAAATAATGATAAAGCTGAAACATTCAATACCTCTGGCTCTCCTCTCGCTGGCAGGGGCCAGCAGCCTGGCCTGCGCCGATCCGAAGTATGATTTTGCGCTGCATGGCTATATCCGCTCCGGGATCCTGGCGAACTCCGATGGCAACCGCGCGGACTCCGTCGGCCTGATGCCGGACGGTAAGTGGCGACTGGGCAACGAAGAAGACACCAAGATCGAACTGATCCCCACCGTGACGCTGACGGCGGACAGCGGCGTGGTGGCGAAAGTGCAGGCCAACCTCACTCATCAGTCGAAATGCACCTCCGACTGGAACTGTCAGGATGACGATGGCCATGACGTACAGTTTCGCGAAGGGTTCGCCGAGCTGAGCAATCTGGATTTTGCGCCGGAGATGACCTTCTGGGCCGGTAAGCGCTACAGCAGCTCCAACACCTCCAGCCATCAGTTCGACTGGGAGTACATTCAGTACAACGGCACCGGCGGCGGCTTCGACAACATGGATCTCGGCTTCGCCCGCTTCGACGCCGGGGTGTACGCCTTTTCACCCACCGATGAAACCAAAGCCTACCCGGTGGATAAGGGAGATCAGGGCTACCCGGATGACTATTCCCTCAACCTGTGGCTGAAAAAGATCGCGGGGACAGGCTTCGATCTGGAGCTGATCGGCCACCATATGAACCGTAACGAAAACCACCCGACTTCCGCCGAGAAGGGCTATGGCGTGACCGGTATTTATAACTTTGACGGTTTCTATGGTCTGACCGGAGGCTACTCCCGCCTTGCATTGCAGTACGGGAAAGGGCTGGCGGCGGGTGACTCGCTGGGTAAAAACGGCTGGGGCTGGGCCAATCTGGAAAACACTCAGTCCTGGCGAGTGGTGCTGGATAGCGTGGCCTCGATGGGCGACCTGGAGATCTCGACCTTCGCTTTCTGGCAGAAAGATAAAAACTACCGCTGGTGGACGGAAGATGACCATGGCTGGGGACGCTCGATGTGGGTCGCCGGTATCCGCCCTTATCATCAGATCACCCGCAACTTTGCCATGCAGTACGAGCTGGGCTACGAATACCTGGATGACAAAAACTACAAAGGGGTAAACGGCAAAGGCAAAGGCGGCCTGACCAAAGTCACCGTTGCGCCAACCCTGACCTTTGACTCCGGTTTCTGGGCACGCCCGCAGCTGCGCTTCTTCGTCACCTACGCGAAGTGGGATAAAGGTGTCTCCGATGCGCTGGACGGCAACTACAACTGGGATACCAATACCATCACCGCCGGCGGGTATTCCCGCAGTGGCTCTACCGACACCGTTAACTTCGGCGTACAGGCCGAGGTCTGGTTCTAAGGAGAGACAACGATGAAGCCGATGAAAAACCTGCTGCTGATGGGGCTGCTGTCCGCGCTGGGGGCCGGCGGGGCGCTGGCCGCCGAGCGCTCGCACTTTACGCACTTTATCACTCGCGACGGCGCCACCCTCAAGGACGGCGACAAGGTGTTTCGTTTCGCCGGGATCCACGCGCCGGAGCTGCACCGCATTGAAGACGACGCCCGCGGCCCCTGCAGAGCAGACCCGCGCGGCTGGGGACAATACTTTAAATGGCCAACGGCGCAGGAGCAGCAAAACTGGATCCAGGCGATGGTGCAAACCGGGGCGAAAGCCCAGCGCGTCTACGTGCTGTCGGTGCAGCAGGAATTTGATAAAGCCTGCGGGCGCGAGACCCATATTCTGGCGCCGGAAACGGCGGACGGCATGCCGCGGCTGAATGAGAAAGCCATGCGGGTGTATGACAACATGATTGCCGAAGCGGATAAACAGGGATTGCGACTGATCCTGCCGTTTATTGACCACTGGTGGTGGTGGGGCGGGCGTGAGCAGCTGGCGGCGTTCTACCACGAAAAAGCGGAAGACTTTTATCGGACCGATAGCAAGACCTTCAAAGCCTATCTGGATGTGATCCGCCAGGTTATCACCCGGATAAATACTGTCACCGGCCGCGCCTATTATGATGAAAAGGCGATCATGGCCTGGGAAACCGGTAACGAGCTGGAGGATACCAACGCCGATTTCCTGCATCAGACCGCGGCGTGGATTAAAAAATGGGCACCTCATCAGCTGGTGGTAGATGGTACCTATAAGAAAATCAATTCCTTTGCGCTGACCGACCCCAATGTGGATATCGTCAGCAATCACTATTACACCAATGCCGATAATAACCATCCCGGGCAGGTGACGCAGGATCTGCGCGCCGTCGGCGGGCAAAAAGTCTATCTCGTCGGCGAGTTTGGCCTGCTGCCGGCGGATCAACTGAACGCCATTATGCAGTCGATCGTTCACAGCGACGTCAACGGGGCGCAAGCCGCCGGCGGGCTTATCTGGGGCTTCCGCGGCCATCGTCACGACGGCGGCTTCTACTGGCATAAGGAGTCGACCGGGCACTACAGTTACCACCTGCCGGGGTTTGCCAAAGAAGGCGAAGCGAACCAGGAGCAGGCGGTGGTCGATCTGGTGCGCACGGCCGCGGCGCAGATGGCCGGGCAGCAGACGATGGCGCCGCTGCCGAAGCCGGACGCGCCTTTGCTGCGCGAGACCACCTCGCCCTTCGCGATCAACTGGATGGGAGCCGCGGTGGGACGCAGCTACGATGTCGAACGCGCCGCCTCGCCGACCGGGCCGTGGACGGTGGTGGGCCGGGATATCTCCGATGGCGTTAACGAATGGAATCCGGAAACCATGGTTCTGTTCCGCGACGATTATCGTCAGCTTCAGCTCGGGCATACGTATTACTACCGGGTGACGGCGAAAAACGAGAGCGGTCATTCGGCTCCTTCCAATGTGATTAGCGTGCAGCATAGCGAGGAGAATCAGCCGCCGGTTGTCACGCTGGAACCGGCCCTAACCACCACGCAGGACCAGGGCGTCGAGCTTACGGCCAGCTGGCAGGACGATGGCCTGCCGTCGCGAGAGGTTAAGGTGGGCTGGCAGCACGCCGGCGATGGCCAGGTGCATTTCTGCCATGCCGATCGGGCTCAAACCCGGGCCTGGTTTACGACGCCAGGTACCTATGCGCTGACGTTCACGGCGGACGATGGGCTGCTGAAAAGCAGCAAAACCGTGACCGTGACGGTGGGCGAAGCGACGGGGAAAGCGCCAGCGGATTTTTGTCGTTATTACGGCGAAGTTTATGGCGTGGCTGAGGGTCGGCTGACGGTGATGAAGAGTGATAAAGACGCGCTGACAGTTGGCGAGGACGGCTTCCTCGGCCCATTTGCCAACGAGGGGGATAAGATCAGCTGGCAGGTGCAGGCGCCGTGGAGCGGTCAGTTCCTGCTCAATGTAACCTTCAACGGCAAATGGGGCGGTAAGCAGAACTCATTTGTCGTCAACGGGGGCGCTCCGCAGGCTGTGGCCTTCCCGCAGACGGATGAGCAGGGCCAGCAGTTGCGGATACCGGTGACGCTTAACGCGGGGACTAATCAGATTGACTTCGGCCGCTTCGCCGGCGACTGGGGCTATATGTTCATTAAATCGATCGAAGTGGTCGCTGAGTAGTACGTTCAGGCTGTGCCAGACGGGCGCAGCCTTTTTTCGAAGGAGAGGTTATGCAGCAATATCAGTTTCCGCAAGGGTTTCTATGGGGGGCGGCGGCGTCCGGCCCGCAAACGGAAGGGGTCACCAATAAGCGCCATCGTTCCATCTGGGATAGCTGGTTTGCCGAACAACCGGAGCGATTTTATCAGCAGGTAGGGCCGCAAACCGTATGTGATACTTATCATCAGTATCCGCAGGACGTGGCACTAATGAAACAGACCGGCTTCAACTCGTTTCGCACCTCAATTCAGTGGTCACGACTGATCGCTGATTTGGAAACCGGTGCGCCGGACCCGGACGCGGTGCGTTTTTATCACGCCTATCTCGATGAGATGATCGCCAACGGCATTGAGCCGATGATCAATCTCTACCACTTTGATATGCCGGAAGCGCTGCAGAAACAGTACGGCGGCTTTGAATCGGCGCACGTGGCCGAGCTGTTTGCCCGCTTTGCCCGCACCGCCTTTAGCCTGTTTGGCCATAAGGTTAAATACTGGATAACCTTCAACGAGCCGATTGTGCCGGTTGAGGGAGGCTACCTGTACGACTTCCACTATCCGTGTAAGAAAGATGGCCGGCTGGCGGCGCAGGTGGCGTTTAACATTATGCTGGCGCACGCCAAAGCGGTAACGGCTTATCGTGAACTGGCGCTGGCGGGCGAGATCGGCGTGGTGCTCAACCTGACCCCGAGCTATACCCTCACTGACAGCGACGCGGATAAAAAAGCCGCCGGGTATGCCGACCTGTTTTTTAACCGCAGCTTCCTTGACCCGCTGGTAAAACATGAATTCCCCAAAGCGCTGTGCGAGATCCTCGCCGCCCACGACTGCCTGCCGACGACCAGCAAAGACGACGTGGCGTTGATCCTCAGCGCGGATATCGATTTTCTTGGGGTGAACTATTACGTGCCGCGGCGGGTAAAAGCGCGTGAGGGCGAATATGATCTCGATTATTTCACCCCGGAATACTATTTCGAAAACGCGGTGAACCCGCAGGGCCGCTTTAATCCCTATCGTGATAACAACGAGATCCTGCCGCAGGCGATCTATGACATTGCCGCCAATATTCGCGATAACTACGGCAACATTAAGTGGTATCTCGCGGAAATCGGCATCGCGATGGATCGACAATCAGAGGGAGAGCCCGGGGCGGACGGGGTGATAGACGATAATTTCCGCATCCAGCTGATGGAGGAGCATCTGGTGCAGCTGCACCGCGCCATTGCCGACGGCGCGAACTGCTTTGGCGTACACCAGTGGACGTTTATCGACAACTGGTCGTGGATCAATGCCTTCAAACGACGCTACGGCTTCTGGCGACTGGATCTGGAGACCGGCGAGCGACAGATAAAACGCAATGCGCTGTGGTTTGCCGAACTGGCGACCAGCAACGGTTTTACCAGCGATAAATAGCGCGCTGCGCCAGCGCTCCCTCTCACCGGCGCGGAAAAGGGGAGCGCACGAGGTTACACCAGTTCGTCTTTATTAATACCCAGCCGCTTCATGCGCGACAGGAGCGTGGTGCGCTTGAGCCCCAGCCGCTGGGCGGCGCCTTTCGGCCCGGCCACCACGCCGTTGCTCTCCTTCAGCACCCGGACGATCAGCTGATATTCATCCTCACCTTCCTCAGGCAGGACCGCCGGCGTTCGAGGAACTTCCACGATCTCCCGCTCCGGCAGGGAGAGCTGCAGTACGTTGCCGCGGGTGAGTAACACCGCCCGTTCGATAACGTTTTCCAGCTCGCGTACGTTGCCCGGCCACTCCATCCGCGTCAGGGTGCGCAGGGTTTCCGCCGGAATGCTGTCGATGTTGCGCCCCATGCGGCGGGCGATTTTAAAGGTAAAGGCCTTCACCAGCAGCGGAATATCGTCGGGACGTTCGCGCAGCGGCGGCAGGTGGATGGGGAACACGTTGAGCCGATAGTAGAGATCGCTGCGGAATTCCCTGTCGATAACCATCTGCTTGAGATCGCGGTTGGTGGCGGCGATCAGCCGGACGTCGGTCTGGATCAGCTTGTTGCTCCCCAGACGTTCGAACTCCTGCTCCTGGAGGACGCGCAGCAGTTTAGGTTGCAACTCCAGCGGCATATCGCCCACTTCATCAAGGAACAGGGAGCTTTTGTCCGCCAGCTCGAAGCGGCCGATACGCTGGGCGCTGGCCCCAGTGAACGCGCCGCGTTCGTGGCCGAACAGATCGCTCTCCAGCAGCCCGGCGGGCATCGCGGCGCAGTTCATCTTCACCATCCGTCGACCGTTACGCCCGCTGAGGTTGTGGATAGCGCGGGCGATAAGCTCTTTACCGGTGCCGGTTTCGCCGAGGATCAGCACGGTGCTGTCGCTGTGCGCCACCATCTCGACCTGTTTGAGCACATTGTTCATCGCCTCGCTGCGGCCGATGATCTCGCCGAATTCGCTCTCGACATTATTGAGCTGCTCGGTGAGGGCGAGGTTCTCATCCACCAGCCGCTCTTTCAGGCGCTGAATTTCGCGGTAGGCGAGGGCGTTATCGATAGCGATCGATACCCGCTCGGCGATCTGCCGCAGCAGCTTGAGATTGGTGGTGGTGAAGACCTGTTCGTCGCACTGCGCCAGCTTCAGCACCCCGAGCAGGGTATTGCCGGACATCAGCGGCAGCAGGCACAGGGTCTGGATCTTATTGCCCCACATCTCGAAGAGCATTTTCTCATACGGCGCGAGGGTGTCATGCTCGTGCAGGTTGAGCAGCAGCATCTCTTTGCTTTTGAACACGCGCTCGGTGAGGGTACCTGCTTCATCCACCTCGCTCTGGTCGTGGACGGGATGGCTGGCGTCAAGATAATGCGTGGAATAGATGTTGAGCTTCCCTTTGCGGTCGCTGCGCAGCACCACGCTGATGGCGTCGATCCGGAAGTAGCGATGGATCTCTTTCGCCACCTCGCTGACCAGCTCGTCGATATCCAGGCGTGAGAGCACCGCGTTGGTGATCGCCACCAGGATGCGAAAGTTGTCGCGCTCGTGGCACAGCAGATCGTAATCGACGTTATTGCTGACCCGGTTCTGAATTTGCTCGGTGACGACGGCGACGATCTGCGTGAAGGTATGCAGCCGCTGGAACTCTTTCTCGCTCCACGGCCGGTTGTCACGGCGCAGAAATTCACAGCCGCCGAAGATCCGCCCATCAGCCGCCAGCGGCAGCAGCGAGTAGTACCCGAACGGGCGATAAAGCCCGCTGCGGATAAGCTGCGGCCAGGTGTCGGCAAAGGTCTCGTGGTCGCAATGCAGGGCATCCGGCCGGGAGAGTAAGCGGCGCACCGGACCGTGGGCGAGCACGGTTTCGTCCTCGTAGCTCACCGGGTGACCGGCTTCATCGCAGGCGTACCTGGCCGCGCGGTGGTTACCCGCGTTCCACAGGATGATGGCCGCCTCGTCGGCGAGCGCAGACTGTTGCACCAGGCGGGTGAGAGTTTCGCTCAGCGCGGCCAGATCGGGCTGCTGTAATAAAAGCCGGGTGATATCGAACAGCCCTTGCTGACCGAGATCGCTCATCGGTGTATACGACATTGCTTACGTCCAAAACGCGCCGACAACGTGGCGCATAAGAAAATGATGGTACAAATAATAGTATGTTAATAAAGCGGTTATTGCCGCTTTAACCCCGGCTCGCGCTGCGCTTAGCCGGGCTACGTGCGCGCAGTTTTGTAGCCCGGATAAGGCGCCAGCCGCTATCCGGGACCCGACGCCGTCGTTAACAAATTCTCGGCAGCGGCTCGGCGTGGGGAAGATCGAGCGTACGCTTCACGCCGTACAGCCCAACGGAACGCACGCCCGGGCGGTCGACCACTTCGCCGATTATCGCCGCATCGCGTCCCAGTGGGTGAGACCGCAAATGCGCTAGCACGTTTTCCGCGGCCTCGCGGGCGACGGCGAGCACCAGTTTGCCTTCATTGGCGAAGTTCAGGGCGTCCAGCCCAAGCAGTTCGCAGACGCCGCGCACCGTATCGTTGACCGGCAGCGTTGCCTCCTGCAGTTCGATGCCGCAGCCGCTGGCGGCGGCGAACTCATGGGCGACGGCATTGACCCCGCCGCGGGTGGCGTCGCGCAGAGCTTTCACTCCACTCAGTGGCCGCAGGGTCTGGATAAGCGGCGTCAGCACCGCGCAATCGCTGGACAGCGCGCCGTCCAGCCCCATCTGCTCGCGCAGGTTAAGGATGGTGGCGCCATGATCCCCCAGCGTGCCGCTGACCAGTAGCACATCACCGGCGCTAATCTGCTGCGTCCCCCAGCGAACGTCCGCCGGGATGGCGCCGATGCCGGCGGTGTTAATAAACAGCTTATCCGCCGCGCCGCGCGGCACCACTTTAGTGTCGCCGGTGACGATGGCGATCCCTGCCGCCCGGGCGGTGTCGGCCATGCTGGCGACCACCGCTTCCAGGGTGGCCATCTCCAGCCCCTCTTCGAGAATAAAGCCGCAGGAAAGATAGCGGGGGATGGCGCCGCTGACCGCCACATCGTTGGCGGTACCGCAGACGGCCAGCTTGCCGATATTGCCGCCGGGAAAGAACAGCGGGTCAATCACGTAGCTGTCGGTGGAGAAGGCGAGGCGGTCCCCCTGGGCGGCGAGCGCCGCCAGATCGAGGCGCGCCTGATCCTCCTGCTCCGCCAGCCAGGGGTTGGCGAAGGCCTGCATAAACAGGTCGCCGATCAGCTGCTGCATTGCCTGACCGCCGCTACCGTGGGCTAACTGGACGCTTTTCATGCTTCATTTTCCTGACTGCGATATTGATACCAGGCGGCGCAGGCCCCTTCTGAGGAGACCATCAGCGCGCCAAAGGCGCTTTGCGGATTGCAGGTGCGGGCGAAGAGCGGGCACTGGTGCGGTTTACAGCGGCCGGTCAGCACCTCGCCGCAGCGGGCCCGCGGGTCGTCGCACACGCGCTGCGGCGCCGGGCGGAAATGCGCCTCGGCATCGAAGCGCTGATAGGCTGGCGTAAGCTGCACGCCGGAGTCGCTAATGACCCCCAGGCCGCGCCATTCGCTGTCGCCATCCAGGCGAAAGACGTCGGCCATCGCCGCTTGCGCCAGCGGGTTGCCGGCATCCGGCACCACGCGACGGTACTGATTTTCCACATCGCTGCGCTGCGCTATTGTCTGCTCAACCAGCATCACCGCGCCTTGCAGTAGATCAAGCGGTTCGAAACCAGCGACCACTAAAGGACGATGATAGTCGCTGGCGATAAAGCCGTAGGCTTCGGTGCCGATCACCATACTGACGTGGCCCGGGGCGAGAAAGGCGTCGATACTGTTGTCCGGCTGATCCAGCAGGCTGCGCAGGGTCGGCAGCAGGGTGATGTGCTGGCAAAAAAAGTAGAAGTTATCGACGTTGCGCTCCCGCGCCTGACGCAGGGTGAGGGCGGTGGCGGGCATGGTGGTTTCGAAACCGAGGCCTTTAGTGGTCCCCCCGCGCTGCGGGTTTTGCTGCGCCAGCCGCAGGGCGTCCATCGGCGAGTAAACGATGCGGACATCGGCGCCGCGGGATTTCGCCTGCAGCAGCGAGCCGTTTTTACCTGGCACGCGCATGGCGTCGCCGAAGGTGCAGAAGATGACCCCCGGACGGCTGGCAATCTCAATGCAGGCATCGATGCGCCCCATCGGCAGGACGCACACCGGGCAGCCTGGCCCATGAATAAATTCGATATTCTCCGGCAACAGCTGGTCGAGCCCGAATTTAAAAATGGCATGAGTATGGCCGCCGCAGACCTCCATGATGCGTAGCGGTCGCGCGGCGGTGTGCGGCAGCAGACGCGCACGCTGCTGAAGATGCGCCACCAGCTGCATCACCTGTTCGGGGGCGCGGTATTCGTCAACGTAACGCATTATCGCTCCTCGCCATACAGCAGCGCGCCGACGTCCGGCTCCACATCGAACATATTTTGCAGCGCCTCGAGAGTGTCGCGCGCTTCGGCTTCATTGATCACGCTCATGGCGAACCCAACGTGCACCAGCACCCACTGGCCGAGACGCGGCTGACCCTGCTCATCAACGGCACCGACCAGCGTCAGGTCGACGTCGCGCTGAATGCCACAGACTTCCACCTTCGCCAGCACGCCGTCGATGGCGCAAATTTGTCCCGGAATGCCTATGCACATCGCTGCGTCTCCAGCCAGGTGAGCCACTGCTCCATGCCTTCGCCGCTGGTGGCCGAGAGGAGAATAATCTCAATATGCGGATTGACCTCACGGGCGCAGGCCAGGCACTTCTCAACGTCGAAATTGAGATACGGCAGCAGGTCGACTTTGTTGAGCAGCATCAGGCTGGCGGCGGCAAACATATGTGGATATTTCAGCGGTTTGTCTTCGCCTTCGGTGACCGACAGCACCGCCACCTTATGGCGTTCGCCGAGATCAAAGCTGGCCGGGCAGACCAGGTTGCCGACGTTTTCGATAAACAGAATGCCGTGGTCAGCCAGCGGCAGGCGCGGGGCGGCGTCGGCGATCATCTGGGCATCGAGATGGCAGCCTTTCCCGGTATTGACCTGAATCGCCGGGGTGCCGGTGGCGCGAATGCGGGCGGCGTCATTGACCGTTTGCTGATCGCCTTCAATCACCGCGCAGTCGGCGCGTCCTTTCAGCCGGGTGAGGGTTTCGGTCAGCAGGGTGGTTTTACCGGAGCCGGGGCTGGAAACCAGATTCAGCACCAGCTGCTGTTTCGCCGCAAAGCGTGCGCGGTTGCGCGCCGCCAGACGGTTGTTTTTATCCAGCACGTCGATCTCCACTTCCAGCATCCGCCGCTGGCTCTGCCCCGGGGCGTGAGTCCCAGCCTCTCCATGGCCGTAATGCAGGTCGCCCTCTGGCGTGCGGGTGGGGGCGAAGTGATCGGTTTTGACACCGGTGATGGTCATCGTCTGGCGTGGGGCGGGCGCGAAGGGGGCGCTGCGGAACGCGGAATGCGGGTTTCGTTCGTCTCCTTCAATATAGAGGTTGCCTTCGCCACAGCCGCATGTTGTACACATAGTTTACTCCAGTTCTAAACGCTGAATCTGTAAGCCGTCATCCGCCACGATCTGTAGCTGGTCGTTATTGCAGAGCGGGCAGCGGCGGACGTGCTGCGAGACAAGATGGACGTACTGCTGGCAGCGTTCGCACCAGCATTCAGCCTGTTGTTCGGCGATATGCAGTTCGCACCCCTCCGCCAGCGTGCCGCGGCAGACCAGCTCAAAGCAGAAGGTCAGGGCGCTGGCTTCCACGCAGGAAAATGCGCCGACCTTGAGCCACACGCCGGTCACCCGTCGCGCGCCGGCCTGCTGCGCCTGTTGTTCAATAATTTCCAGCGCCCGCTGGCTGAGGGTGATTTCGTGCATAGTCGCCTCCGTATCGCAATGCGCCTTGTATGCAATAACGATGCCAGAATGAAATCGTCGTGGCCGGCAATGTCGATGTCGACGCCCCGGGGCTGTCATCGACATGTCGCGTCGGCAGGGATGAATACAAAAACATAGTTAAATCAATTAAATAAAATCTGGCATGAAAAATGCTTAGAGGGTGCATCTCATGCAACGGAGAAACCGATATGACTATTTGGGAAATAAGTGAAAAGGCGGATTACATCGCCGACCGTCACCGGCAGCAGCAGGAGCAGTGGCACATCTACTGTAACTCGCTGGTTCAGGGGATCACCTTGTCGAAGGCCCGCCTGCATCACGCGATGAGCTGCGCGCCGGATAAAGAGCTGTGCTTCGTGCTGTTCGGCCATTTTCAGGTGTTTGTCGCGCTGGCGGAAGGCTTTAACAGCCACACCATCGAATACTACGTCGAAAACAAAGGCGGCGGTGATAAGTACCTGATTGCTCAGGCCACGCTGGCGGCAGATGGCACGGTGGACGGGCGGATCAGCAACCGCTCCCGCGACCAGGTGCTGGAGCACTATCTGGCGATTATCGCCACCGTCTATGACCGTCTGTATGACGCCATGGAGCAAGACCAACCGGTGGATTTAAGCCATCTGGCCCTGACCCACTGATCGCGAGGTGTCGACACGTGTCGAAAATGACACCTGCGCAACCTGATTTCGTCAAAAATGACTTTCACCCGAGGATGACCCGGTGAACCGTTTTGTAATTGCTGACTCCACTGTCTGTATCGGCTGCCGCACCTGCGAAGCCGCCTGCTCTGAGACGCATCGCCAGCACGGCCTGCAGGCTATGCCGCGGCTACAGGTGATGCGTAATGAAAAAGAATCGGCACCGCAGATGTGCCACCACTGCGAAGATGCCCCCTGCGCCACCGTCTGCCCGGTTAACGCCATCCAGCGCGTCGATGGCGCCGTCCAGCTCAACGAGAGCCTGTGCGTAAGCTGCAAACTGTGCGGCATCGCCTGCCCGTTTGGCGCCATCGAATTTTCCGGCAGCCGTCCGCTGGATATTCCGGCCAATGCCCCCGCGCCGCCGGCGCCGGCCCGTGTCAGCTCGCTGCTCGACTGGGTGCCCGGCGTGCGCGCCATTGCCGTGAAATGCGACCTCTGCCACTTCGATGACCAGGGCCCGGCCTGCGTGCGGACCTGCCCGACCAACGCGCTGCTGTTGGTGGATAGCCGGGATATCGCCCAGGCCAGCAAGCGTAAACGCCAGCTGACCTTTAATACCGACCTTGGCGACTTGTCGCTGTTCCAGGCGCAACAGGGGGAGAGGGAATGAGTGTAATGGGATTAGTCAATCAGGCGGTGATGTGGTACGCCGCCAGCGCCGTGCTGGCCTTTGTGTTTGCCATGCGTAAACCGCTCAGCGGCGCTATTGCCGGGATCGGCGGCGCGGTGGCCAGCGCCATGCTGGTGGTTGCCGGCGGCGCAGCGCTCTTGATGCCGGAACGGATCCACGGCGGCATGCTGCAGTTTCTGCATCTGACGATGCGGGTGGGCGGTGTCAACGCGCTGTGGCTGCTGGCCATCGGCCTGTCGGCGCTGCCG